>BNJV01000047.1_pt1 | contig 96130 bp, 102 predicted proteins | sample 8540591 | NCBI WGS metagenome assembly BNJV01 (sample SAMD00202457, study PRJDB9452) | human saliva metagenome | host: Homo sapiens | reverse complement strand
CCTCATGTCGCCCTTGACGACGATGTCCGCTTATCCCTAATCTACTTGCATGCACATGAATACATGCCGTCCATCCCAGAGAGGTGCCCACCTTGACTGAGCCAGGGCGATTCATGGGCAACGGTGGTCGCAACAGTCGGACGAATCGAGACCTCACTCAATCTGTGGCTGTCTCAGCGTCACGGACTGGGGCTCACCGACTATCGAGCACTGGCACTCCTCAGCAGGGCGTCGGACCACGAGTTGCGGATCTCGGACCTAGCCGTCCGAGTCGGCCTTAATCAGAGCTCAACGACACGGCTCGTAGGAAGACTGGAGCTCAAAGGTCTCGTCACTCGCGACACGTGCCCCGAGGACGGCCGCGGCGTCTACGCAGTCATCACCAAGGCCGGCCTCGACCTTGCGCATGAGCTGGCCACGCCCTACAGCGAGAAGCTCGCCGGCCTGTTGACAACCCCACCCGCCATCACAGCACCTGGCACTGCAGGTCGAGCTTTTCACACCATCGCAGACCTGACCCCCTAGCAGAAACCGCACCGTCAGCTCACACGGCACACAAACCACCACCCAACACTCCACTACATGCATGTACATGCAATTAAGGAGGCTCGACATCATGAGTACCACTGTCGACGTATTCATTGACTACGTCTGCCCATTCTGTTTCCTGGTCGAACCCGCCCTCGAAGAACTGAGGCGAGACCGGGACGTGGAAGTCAATATTCGCCCACTCGAGCTGCGCCCCGCCCCAGTTCCGACCCTCAGGCCGGAGGACGACTATCTACCGCGCATATGGAATGACATTGTCTATCCGATGGCTGACCGCGTCGGGATCCCCGTTCGCCTGCCGAGCGTGTCACCTCAGCCTCGCACTGAGAAAGCATTCCTCGTACTGCAGCTCGCGCATGAGCGCAATATCGCCGACGCATACTCTCATGCGATGTTCCAGGCGTTCTTTCAGGACGATCGCAACATCGGGGACGAGGAAGTCATTGTCGATATCGCCAGCTCCTTAGGCCTGGAGGAAACCTCCGTTCGAGAGGCCATAGCGAGCCCCGAACGCAGACGTCAGCATCAGGCGGACCTCGCCTATGCCACCGAAACCATGAGGATCACAGCCGTTCCCGGAATCATCATCGGCGGCACCCCACTTCAAGGCACCCCCAGTGCAACACGACTAAAAGAGACCGTGGACGCACTTGCAACTTCAAGGGGATGCGAGCTATGACGAACCACCTGGAACAGATAATGAGGCAGGCAGTCGTGCGATCAATCACCCACGTGGAGAGCGGAGGACTCCCTTTCGTAGGGGTCATCGTTGATGGGCAGTAGGTGATCTCCGAGTTCGGCGTCAATCGTGTCCAGGAAACGGGCGACCCAAGCGCTCACGCAGAGATCACGGCGATCCGCGATGCCCTTACATCAAGTGGGAGAACCGACTTGAGAGGCACCACCCTCCTGGCAACAGGCGAACCGTGCGGCATGTGCTACCGACATGCTGTCAATGCCCGAATCGCCGATATCCGAGTCGCCGTCGACCGCGACCAAGTCGCTGAACTCGGCTTTGACTACCGGTACAGCTATCCAGCATTCGACATCACCGACTCACTGCGCAATACCCTCATGCGACCACTCCGCGTCTCCGGTGACACTGAACCGTTCATCCGATTTCTTGCCCTTCACAACATCCGAAACTGACATCTCAGAAAGGACCAGTCATGCAGTGGATCTACCTCACGATCGCCGTCATCTTCGAGGTCACGGTCGGTATCGCCGCCGGAAAAGCCCAAGGCTTCCGCAACATCCCTTGGACCATCGCAACCTTGATCAGCGGCGCCATCGCCACCTTCTTCCTCAGTCTCGCCCTCCTCACCTTTGATGTCGGCGTCGGCTACGCCCTGTGGACCTCACTTGCCGGCGTAGGGATCGTCATCGTCGGCGCAATCTTCCTCAAGCAGAAACTGACATGGAGAAAACTCCTCGGTATCGCCATCGTCATTATCGGAGTCGTCGGACTGAACCTTGCCGGAACCGTCTGACTCTTCATTCACATCACACCCGAAAGGAATGATCATGACAACAACCAATGACAACACCGTGCCCACCACCGGACGCAGCGCGGCAGGTCCGTGGTCCGCCCTGCTCCTCGCCGGAGCCTTCGAAGTTGGATACGCCCTGAGCGTCAACGGCAGTCAAGGATTCACTCACCTCGCCTGGTCCCTGGTCGCTCTCGTCTTCTTCCTCTGCACCCTGTTTTTCCTGAGCGTCGCGCTCAAACGAATCGATGTCGGCATTGGATACGCGGTCTGGGCTGGAATCGGCGCTGTCGGGTCTGCAGTGCTCGGCCCCGTCTTCTTCGATGAAACCTTCACAGCGGCCAAGGCCATCTGGCTCGCCGTCATCATCGCCGGGGTCGTCTGGCTCAAACTCGCCGACAGCACCAGGTTCAGCAACGACTAGCGCATTCGACGGGATGCTGCCTTCAGACGGTCACTAACGTCTGCCGTCACTCGGCCTCGACCGAGACGATGCGGTGGACGGCCACGGTCAGCTCGGTCTCGCGCACGACGTCGCGCAGGCGCACCCGCCCGGGCTCCACGGCCATGACCCGCACCTGCCGCTCCTGCACGGCGCCGTCGGGGCCGGCCAGGCTCAGCCTCAGCCGCGAGCGCGAGGACTGGGCCTGGCGCAGCACCGCCAGGACGTGCACCGGGTCGGTGGCCACAGCCGTCTCCCCGGCGGCCTGCAGCGCCTCCTGACCCATACGGAGCCGCCCCACCAGGGTCGTCAGCTCACGTCTTCCGGGCCGACGTCGTTGCACCGAGTGCTCGCTGCCGGGACGCGTCGGCTCAGGGGCCCGGCGCGCCTGCTGCGCGGTGGCCGGCCCGACCACCAGGTGGCCGTCGGCATCCTCGGTCACCGGCGCCAGCCCGGTGGCGCGCAGCTCGCGCAGCACCCTGCCCGGCGCTCGCCGTGGCCACGAGGATCCCGGGCGCCACCTGGTCCAGACCGAGGTCCCGCAGGCGAGGCTCGGCCAGGAGCCCGGCGGCCGTGGCCTCGTCGCCGACCCGCAGCAGCGCGGACACGGCCCGCACCCGCACCGCCCCGTGGTGACGGGCCGCGTCCTGGATGAGCACGCTCAGGGAGTCCGGCAAGGGTGTGGGACTGTAGCGGCCGATCGCCTGGGTGATCTCCTCGGCCCGGTAGCCGACGTCGAGTGCGCCGCGCACCGACTCGGGCGTGAACCGCACCGTGAGCGCCCCGCCGCGCGACTCGACGACGCTCGTACGTTCCAGCAGCGCGGCCAGCTCGGGGGCGGGCCGGCCGGGGACGATGGCGGTGAGGTCGGACTGGACGAGGATCGTCTCGACGGCGGCCGGCAGATCCACCGCGAGCGCCGCCTCCAGGGCCGCCAGGGCCCTCGTCATCCGACAGAGGCTCGGCGTACGCGGCACCGCCCGCCTCCTCGGCGCGGTTGGTGCCACCGAGGCTGCCGCTGAGTCCCGCGTCCTGCTCGTCGAGGCTCGCCGCCGCCCGTCGGGCGAGGATCCTGCCGGCCTCGGTGAGCGCGCCGCCGCCGGTGATCCCGAGGGTCTCGGCCTCGGCCAGGACCGCGGAGATCGCCCCGCCGGGGATGGTGCGCCGGGGGCTCTCCCAGGTCAGGGCCGCCCGCACGAAGGCGGGGTGGCGCTGGTCCCTCGGTGGGAGGTCGCCCAGGAGGGCGAGCACCTGGGCGCGCAGTCGCGCCGCCCACCCGGCCTCCAGGTCCGGGTCGAGGGCGGCGCGCAGGGTTCCGTCGTCGTCGCGCGTGCCCGCCAGCCAGGGGTGCGGGCGCTGCCCGACCAGGCCAGGGCGAGCGGCGCCCAGCGCTGGGGAGGCTGTCGGTGAGCCAGCCGGCGGCCAGGGAGGAGGGCACCCAGGTGGCGCCGTCGTCGTCGAGTCCCCAGGGAGCCCGGCGCCCGCGGCGATCTCGATGATGCGGGCGGCCGCGTCGACCTCCAGGCCCAGGGCGTCGGCGGTGCGGGGCCAGGGCGCGCGCGCTCACTCCGCCGGTGCGGCGGATCGTCCCGCCCTCGCGGCCCCACCTCCAGGAGGGTCGGCCACGAGCCGGACAGTCTCCTCGGCGTGGAAGGAGGACTCCGGAGGCGACGACGTCGGCGCCCACCGTCTCCAGGTCGCCGGCCTCGGGGGCGGTGAGGGGCTCGCGGGTCAGGCGGCCGCCGCGCAGGGCGAGGGCGACCTGGCGCGGCAGGATGAAGCGGGTGCGCCCCCGGGCGTCGCTGCTGCGCTCCAGCCAGCCGCGTTCGACGAGCGGGGCCGCCCCCGGTGCGGTGCCGCCCGAGCGCAGCGTGCCGGCGGGCGGCCCCCAGGTGAGGGCCTGGAGCATCTCCACGGAGGCCGCCGGGATGGCCGGCTCGCTGCCATCGCCAGCGGCGTCCTCGCTCAGCTCCTCCAGGGTGGGTGGCAGGTGCTCGGCGCTCAGGGGCTCGGCGGCCCAGGGCCCCAGGCCGAAGGGGTGCGGCCCGAAGGCCGCCTCCAGCGCGGCCACGGGCCTGCCCTCGACGACGAGTGCCAGCCGGCGCAGGTGCCCCAGCGCCTCCGTGACCCGCTCGGCTGACAGCGGCAGGTGGGCGGCGACCAGTGCGGCCAGGTCCATACTGTCCGCACTGTCCGGGTTGGCTGGATGGTCTGCGGGATCGCTGGCCGGCTCGCTGCCGGCCGGTTCACCACCGGCCGCATCGGCGAGCCCATCACCGGCTGCCTCGGTGCCCTCGGTGACTTCGGTCGGCCCAGTTCCTCGGGCCTCCTCTGATTCGTCGAGTCGGCTGAGAGCCACCACCGCCTCGGCCACGGCCAGCGTCGGTGCGTCCAGCCCGGCCAGGGCGTGCTCGATGCTGCCCGGAGCCCCCGCGCGGGTCGCCAGCGCCAGGAAGGAGGAGGACGGCGGCGCGGCCAGGTCGGGGCGCGCCACCAGCAGGGCGGCGACTTCGCGGTCCGGCAGCGCCGTCAGGTGCACGGCGAGGTCCTGGGTGGAGGCGGAAGGGCTCATCCGCACCAAAATACGCCCCCGCCCACTCACTGACAGAGTGGGCGGGGTGAGAGGGCCGGCCTACAAGCGGGGATCGGTGCCAACTAGCAGTGCCAGCTACTCTCCCTCGGCCTCCTCGGAGGAGTCCGATTTCTCACTCGTCTTGAAGACGGCTCCGAGGGACAGGCCCATCGCCCACCCCACCGGCAGCCACAGGAACCAGGGCCCTGGTGCCGCCACACCCATCGCGACTCCCAGCATGGTGCCGTAGACCATGGGCCAGAACCACGGCGTCGCCGGCCCCTGAGCCGGCTTGAACGCCTCCTCGATGACCTCCGACCAGCCAGCCCTGCGGCCGCGCTGACCGGCGCCGGAGTCCTCTCGGTCGCCTCCAGTCTGATTGAGCTCGTTGTTCATGCCGCGACCCTAAACAGTCCGCTCGATTGGATACCCTCATCCTATGGAAGGAGACCTGCCCGGTCCTCGGAGAGGGCGCCGGTGTCCACATCGGTGACAAAGGGACCCGACCACCCCTGATGCCGGCAACGCGAACCGCAGAATCATGCGGTTCTCTTTCGCAGGATGGAGTCCATCTCGCGCCTTTGTCACCGATTTGGACACGAGCCCGCAGATGTCACCGTTTCTGGCCCCTTGTAGTGCCTCCCGCTGGAAGAGGAACGTCTCCTCCGTCACGGCGCCGCGGCGCCCTGACTTGGGATACTCCCGCCCATGTCCGCTACGCCCAGCGACCCTGCGTCCTCGGCGCCGTCGGCCCCCGACGGCCCTCTCATCGTCCAGTCCGACAAGTCCGTCCTCCTGGAGGTCGCCCACCCCCGGGCCGGGCAGGCCCGCCGCGCCATCGCCGCCTTCGCCGAGCTGGAGCGAGCCCCCGAGCACATCCACACCTACCGGATCACGCCGCTGGCCCTGTGGAACGCGCGCGCCGCGGGCCTGGACGCGGAGACGGTCGTCCACACCCTCATCACCTACTCGCGCTTCCCGGTGCCGCACGCCCTGCTCACCGAGATCGCCGAGACGATGAGCCGCTACGGCCGCCTCCAGCTCCTCACCGACCCCGCCCACGGCCTGGTCCTGCACGCCACCGACGTGCCGGTCCTGGAGGAGGTCATGCGCTCCAAGCGCACCAAGGGCCTGCTGGGGACCCGGCTCGGAGAGGCCGACGTCATCGTCCACCCCTCGGAGCGCGGCCACCTCAAGCAGGTGCTCATCAAGCTGGGCTGGCCGGCCGAGGACCTGGCCGGCTACGTCGACGGCGAGGCCCACCCCATCACGCTGACCGACTCCCCCGGCACCTTCCAGCTGCGCCCCTACCAGACCGAGGCGGTGGAGAGCTTCTGGGCGGGGGGCTCGGGCGTGGTCGTCCTGCCCTGCGGGGCCGGCAAGACCCTCGTGGGCGCCGCCTCCATGGCCAAGAGCTCGACGACGACGCTCATCCTGGTCACCAACGCGGTCTCGGCGCGTCAGTGGAAGGAGGAGCTCATGCGCTTCACCACCCTGACCGAGGAGGAGATCGGCGAGTACTCCGGCTCGCGCAAGGAGGTCCGCCCCGTCACGATCGCCACCTACCAGGTCCTGACCACCCGCCGCAAGGGCGTCTACCCGCACCTGGACCTGCTGGACTCCCACGACTGGGGGCTCATCGTCTACGACGAGGTCCATCTCCTGCCCGCCCCGATCTTCCGGATGACCGCGGACCTGCAGGCGCGCCGCCGTCTGGGCCTGACCGCGACCCTCGTGCGCGAGGACGGCCGCGAGGACGAGGTCTTCAGCCTCATCGGCCCCAAGCGCTACGACGCCCCCTGGAAGGACCTGGAGAACCAGGGGTGGATCGCCCCGGCGATCTGCACCGAGGTGCGCCTGACCCTCGACGCCGGTGAGCGCATGGCCTACGCGACCGCCGAGCCCGAGGAGCGCTACCGCCTGGCCGCCTCCTCACCGCGCAAGCTGCCGATCATCGATGCCCTCCTGGCCCGCCACGAGGGCGAGTCGGCCCTCGTCATCGGCCAGTACGTGGACCAGCTCACCGAGATCGCCGAGCACCTGGGCGCCCCCGTCATCACCGGCTCGACAACGGTGCGCGAGCGTCAGCGCCTCTACGACGCCTTCCGCTCCGGAGATATCCGTACACTGGTGGTGTCCAAGGTCGCGAACTTCTCCATCGACCTGCCCGGGGCGAGCGTGGCCGTCCAGGTCTCGGGCTCCTTCGGCTCGCGCCAGGAGGAGGCCCAGCGGCTCGGTCGGATCGTTCGCCCCAAGGAGGACGGCCGCCAGGCCCACTTCTACACGGTCGTCGCCCGCGACACCGCCGACCAGGAGTACGCAGCCCACCGCCAGCGATTCCCTGGCCGAGCAGGGATACGCATACGCCATCATCGACGCCGAGGAGGCATGAACCATGTCACATGAACGTCACCGACTCGCCCCCCGGGGCAAGTCCCCCTTGTCACTGCGTCAGCAGTTCCTCGTACTCATCATTACGAGCGCCATGCTCCTCGCCTACTTCGTCCCCATGCCATGAACCTTGTGGGCAGCCACATGTCCCCACTCCGGATGGGCATGCTCATCGTCGGCGACGCGGGGGTGTTCGGCCTGCAGATCATCTTCTTCCTGGTCCTGTCTCGCCCGCTGGCGCCGGACCCGCACGGAGGCCGCCGGGCCTCGGTGAGCCCGGCGGCGATGAGCAGGCCGGCTCAACGCGCCAGGCGGCGGGCGCGCACGTTGCGCACGAGGACCCGCGCCAGGGTGCGGCCGAAGGCCTGGATGACGGGATCCACCCTCTCGGCCTCCCTCACGGGCAGCGGCCCCGGCGCTCGCGGCCGACCTCGGGCAGGTCGGCGGCGGTCGCCCCGTGGGTTCCGGCGGCGCCCGGTGCAGCGTTCTTCCCGGCAGCCACCTCCAGGGCGTCGCGAGCGGCCTTGAGTGAGGCCGTGTCCATGGTGCCGGCCTGCTCGTTCAGGGCGTCGCGGGTGCGCCAGTAGGCGACGCGCGCAGGGTCGGACTCGGGGTGGTGCTGAAAGGCCAGGAGCCGGCCGGCCCGCCAGGTATGCACCGGGGAGCGGTCGGAGGAGGCCAGGAGAGTGGCGGCCTCGGGCAGGTGAGTGACGGCGTCGTAGTGGGAGACGATGACGGGTAGGCGGGTGCCGTCGGAGGTGGAGATCCCGGCGCGGTGGGCGGCGCGGACGGCCTCGGCGGCCACCTGACCGAAGACCGGGTCGCTCTCGCCTGCGGCCGTGATGGTCAGCTCGACGACACCGACCTCGTCATTGCCCAGCGCCGGCACGGCCGTGGTGCCGCCCAGGGCCTCGGCGGCCACCTGGGCGCCCAGGCAGATGGCGATGGCGGGGATGTTGTCGGCGACGACGCCGCGCAGCAGCTCACGCAGATCCGCCAGCCAGGGGTGGTCGGCCTCGTCGTGGGCGCTCATGGATCCGCCCAGCACGACGAGGCCGTCACCGACCTCCTCGAGGGCCGGGATGGCCTCGCCCTGCCACGGGCGCACCATGCGCAGCGCGGCCCCCTCGGCGAAGAGCCACTCCCCCAGGCGCCCCACGGGCGCGAGCTCCTCGGGCTCGATGACGGTGATCGTGAGCATGTCTGTCATGGGTGACATTCTGCCGGTGGTTCGGTTGCTCGTGACGGGCGACAGGCTCACGTGCCGCCTGAGGCGAAACGACTTGCTCACACCCGGCGCCCTGCGGGGACTATGGCCCGGATGAAGCACCCACAGTCCCCGCACCCCCGTCCTTGGCGCCAGATGGCCCTCTCCGGCCTTGCGACGACGGCCGTCCTGGGGCTGCTGGGGCTCTCGGCGAGCGCCGCGGCCGCGCCGACGACGGCCGGCTCCGCGCCCCTGGCCCTCACCTCCTCCGTCCCGGCGGCGTCGGCCGTGTCGGCGGCCGCGCCCCGGGGGCCTCCCGGCGGCGTCGACCACCCTGAGCCCAGCACGTCACCGACGAGCTCGGGATCCTGGACGCCTCCAAGGCCCAGCAGGCCGTGGACACGATGTCCTCCAAGCACGGCGTGGGCCTGTGGGTGCTGACCGTCTCCGACTCCAGCCGCAAGGCGTCGGCGATCGCCGAGCAGGCCTTCAAGGACACGAAGCTGGGACGCGACGACATGCTCCTGGTCATCAACATCCCCGCCGACGGCTCGGCCTCGAAGAGCTACAAGCTGCAGGCGCACAGCAACTCCTCGAAGTTCTCCGAGTCCGACTACAGGCGGATCGACTCGGCCCTCAAGAAGCAGCTGAGCGCGGGCAGCTACGACGACGCCGTGGCCGCCATCCCGGAGAACATGTCCGGCTCCAGCGGCTCGGGCGGCTCAAGCGGCTCCGGTGGCTCAGGGGTCCTCGGCGCTCCCGCTCCTGCTGGGCGGGGGCGCGGTCGCGGCCGGTGGGGCCGCCGCCTGGACGGTGTACAAGCGCAGGAAGAACAAGGAGAACGACGACATGCTGTTCGGCAAGCGCAGGAAGCAGGCCGCCGCGGGCGGCGCACCCGGGGACGCGGCAGCGGGCCCCGCGGCGATGACGGTGGAGCAGCTGCGCACCCAGGCCGGCAGCGCCCTGGTCCAGGCCGATGACACGGTGCGCGCCGCAGCCGAGGAGCTGTCCTACGCGCAGGCGCAGTTCGGCCTGTCCGCCACGGACGCCTTCACCGCCGCCCTGGACAGCGCCCGCAAGCACCTGTCGCGGTGCTTCGAGCTGCGCAAGATCCTCGACGACGACATCCCCGAGACCGAGCCGCAGCAGCGCCAGATGTACACCGAGATCCTCCAGCGCTGCTCGGAGGCGGTCGGTGAGATCCGCGCCCAGGAGGAGGCCTTCAACAAGCGGCGCGGCATCGAGGCGAACCTGCCGACGTCGATCGCCGAGACCGCCCAGCGAGCCGACGAGACCGAGCAGGCCATCGTCATGGCCGAGACGATCCTGGTGACGCTCAGTGCCGCCTACCCCGCCTCCTCCCTGACCAGCGTGGCCCAGGCCCCCGAGCAGGCCCGCCGCCTGCTGGCCGCCGGGCGCACCGCCCTGGACCAGGCCCGCGCGAGCGTCGAGGGCCTCCCAGGACGCGACGGCCGTGGAGCAGGTGCGCATCGCCCAGGGCTCCATCGCCCAGGCCGGCCAGCTGGCCGCCCAGGTCACCGGGGCCCGCGAGCGCCTCCAGAGCGCGGCGAAGGATCTGGAGGCGGCCATCGCCTCGATCTCCTCGGACCTGGTGGACGCCAAGCGTCTGGAGGGCTCGGTGCCGGCGGCGACCCTGGCCCCGCTCGTGGCCGACGCCGAGGCCGCCGTCGAGCAGGGCCGTCAGGCCAGCGGCGCCAACCCGACCGGCGACCCCTGGCCGCCCTGGACCACCTGGCCCGGGCCGAGGCCGCCATCGACGCCGCCCTGGCCCCGGCCCGCGAGCGCGAGGAGAACGACTCGCGCGCCCGGGCCTCCCTGGGCTCGCGCCTGGCCCGCCTCAACTCCCAGGTGGAGTCCGTGACCTCCTACATCACCACCTACCGCGGGGCGGTGGGCCCTTCGGCGCGCACAGCGCTGAGCGAGGCCGCACGTCACGCCACGGCCGCCACCAGTGTCCAGACCACCGACCCGGTGGCGGCTCTGGCAGAGGTCGCGGCAGCCGAGCCGCTCATCGCCCAGGCCCAGGCCCTGGCCGAGGCCGACGTGCGCGGCTCGTCGTCGAGCTCGTGGGGCCCGCGCTCCGGTGAGGGCTACTCCTACTCCGGCGGTTACGGCCGCTCGGGAGGCGGGCTCGACCTGGGCTCGCTGCTGCTGGGAGGGCTGCTGATGGGCGGCGGCCACAACTACGGCGGCTGGGGCTCCCACCACGACAGCGACTGGGGCGGAGGCGGCGGCTTCTTCTCCGGAGGCGGGGACTTCCTGGACGGGGTCGGCGACTTCTTCGACGGGGGCGGCGACTTCTGAGCCGCGTCCCTCCGGTGGCAGGCCCCGGTCGCACGCCAGTCATGCCCTGAGCGATGCGGCCCCCGCCCGCGTGACTCCGGGCGCGGGGACCTGCGATCATGACGCCTGATCCGCCCGGCCCACCCTGGCGACCACCCGGCAAGCACCCGGCAGCCCCGAGTCCGTATCTGCCCATACCTGCCCACAATCTGCCCACAATCTGCCCACACCGACGTCGCAGCCCGACGGAAGGACGAACAACCATGGCTGAGAAGCAGTCGATCCTGGGACGCATCGCCCAGCTCACCCGCGCCAACGTCAACGCGCTCCTGGACCGCGCCGAGGACCCGGAGAAGATGCTCAACCAGCTGGTACGGGACTACACGGCGTCCATTGCCGAGGCCCGTGACGCCGTCGCCCAGACGATCGGCAACCTGCGTCTGGCGGAGAAGGACCACGACGCCGACGTCGCCGAGGCCAAGGACTGGGGCAACAAGGCCCTGGCCGCCTCCCGCAAGGCCGACCAGCTGCGCAGCGGCGGCGACACGGCCGGCGCGGACAAGTGGGACTCGCTGGCCAAGATCGCGCTGACCAAGCAGATCACGGCGGAGAACGAGGCCAAGGCCGCCGAGCCGATGATCACCTCCCAGCGCCAGGTCGTCGAGCAGCTCAAGACCGGTCTGCAGCAGATGGAGGTCAAGCTCGGCGAGCTGCGCTCCAAGCGCGACCAGCTCATCGCCCGCCAGAAGACCGCCGAGGCCCAGGTCAAGGTGCAGGGCGCCATCCGCTCCATCAACGTCCTGGACCCCACCAGCGACCTGTCCCGCTACGAGGACCAGGTGCGTCGGGTCGAGGCCCAGGCCGCCGGGCAGATGGAGCTGGCCGGATCCTCCCTGGAGTCCCAGTTCGCCGAGCTCGAGGCCTCCGGCGCCGGCCTGGAGGCCGAGGCCCGGCTGGCGGCCCTGAAGTCCGGGCAGAACCCGGAGCTGCAGGCCTCTCCGCAGCAGGCCCCCGCCCAGATCACCGACGGTGACGACGACGCGATCAACGCCGCCTTCGCGGCCCTGAAGAACCAGGGTCAGCCGGTCGGCGAGGAGAAGTCCTCCTACTGACCCGACCGCGCCGCGCAGGCGCATCGGCCGCAAGCCGCCCGGTCCTCATCATCCTGGTGAGTGCCGGGCGGCTTCGTGCTTCACGACGCCGGCCGGTATCGGTGCGGTGTCTTCGAGCGTCGCCGGAGGCTACTGGACTCCATGACCGGTAGCATGAGCCTCATGAGCGTACCGACTTATCTTCTCGTCGATGGCGAGAACATTGACGCCACTCTCGGCATGAGCGTGCTGGGGCGGCGTCCCGAACCTGAGGAGCGGCCCCGTTGGGACCGGGTCCTCGCATACTGCGATGAACTGTCCTCCGCTGACGCCACCGAGGGTGAGGGGGACGAGGCACGAGCCCTGTTCTTCCTCAACGCCACCAGCGGCCATATGCCCATGAGCTTCATCCAGGCCCTGCTGGCCATGGACTATCGCCCCGTGCCGCTGGCCGGGTCCGGAAGCAATGAGGAGAAGGTCGTCGACATCGGTATTCAGCGCACCCTGGAGGCGCTGGCCGAGCGGGTCGAGTCGGGCCAGGAGGCCCACGTCCTGCTGGGCAGCCATGACGGCGACTACATCCCCCACATCGAGCGGCTCCTGCAGGCCGGCGCCAAGGTGGGGATCCTGTGCTTCCGCGAGTTCCTCAACGCCCAGCTGGCCGGCCTGGAGGGCGAGGGCCTGACGATCTACGACCTGGAGAGTGACGTCAAGGCCTTCACCATCCCGCTGCCGCGCGTGTGCATCATCCCGCTGGAGGACTTCGACCCACTCGCCTTCCTCTGACCCGACGGCGGGGCGGCGGCACCTGTCGCCGCCCCGTTTCATGTCACAGGCCGACTCACCGAGGAGTCGCCGGCTGCTGCCTCTGTTCAAGCAACAACCACACAGTTCCCCAGTTTTGTGGGATTTCCAAGACTCCCCGGGTCTACAATTGGTTCGAGGTCACACCAACCACTTGACCTATCAACAGCGACCATTCGGAACTCATTCAGGAAACGACCAGAAACTGAAGGAATGGTGAGACTCATGGAGCGTTCCCAGCAGTCCCGCACCGAAGCTCACCTCCTTGTCGTCGACGATGAACCCAACATCCGCGACCTGCTGGCCTCGTCCCTGCGCTTCGCAGGCTTCGAGGTCTCGATCGCAGGCGACGGCAACGGCGCCCTGAAGACGGTGGAGAAGACATCCCCGGACCTGGTGGTCCTTGATGTCATGCTGCCCGACATGGACGGCTTCACCGTGGCACGGCGCCTGCGTGAACGTGACGTGACCACCCCGATCCTCTTCCTGACCGCCCGCGACGACATGGCGGACAAGGTCCAGGGCCTGACCGTCGGCGGCGACGACTACGTCACCAAGCCCTTCGGGCTGGAGGAGGTCATCGCCCGCATTCGTGCCATCCTGCGCCGCACCCACGCCATTGAGAACCAGGACGACGGCGTCGTGCGCGTGGCCGATCTGATCCTGGACGAGGACGCCCACGAGGTGTACCGCGCCGAGGTCGAGGTGGACCTGTCGCCCACCGAGTTCAAACTCCTGCGCTACCTCATGCTCAACGCCGGGCGCGTCGTGTCCAAGGCGCAGATCCTCGACCACGTCTGGGAGTACGACTGGAACGGTGACGCCGCGATCGTGGAGTCCTACATCTCCTACCTGCGCCGCAAGGTGGACCAGATCCAGGGCGCTGACGGCCAGCCCGTCACTCCCGCTCATCCAGACTCGTCGCGGAGTCGGCTACATGCTTCGCGAACCCAAGGCCGAGTGATGGCGGCGGCGCGTGGGGGAGCACGCGCCCGGCCAAGTCGCCCGGTAAGCAGCACCGCCCGATCAAACGGGGCCGATGGCACCCGCTCACCGCGATCCAGCGCCCCTGGCAGGCGATGCCGCTGCGCACGCGCCTGACCCTCATGACCACCGGTCTGCTCGCCATCGGGCTCATCGTCGTCTCCTTCGTGGTGACCTCACTGCTCTACAGCCACATGATGGGGCAGATCGACAGTCAGCTGCGCTCCACGGCACGACCCGTGGGACGGGCAGTTCCTGGACTCAGCTCCGCGAGGGCCGCATCCCCAGCGACATCCCCTCGAACTACTACGTCAAGGCGGAGTTCCTCGACGCCAGCCGCAACGGGAGTGGATCTCGGCCGACACCGCTGCCAAGTACGGCCGGCCCCAGATCAAGGGACTGGACTACCGGCGGGCCCCTGACACACGCTGACACAGGCAACTTCGATATCATCACGGTCAACTCCGACAAGCCCGGCCGCCAGTGGCGGATGATCACCGCGCTCATCCCAGAACCCGGATACCGGGGAGTACACCGGCGCCATAGGCCTGGCCCTCCCGCTGAGCGACGTCATGGAGACCGTGGAGCGCACCCGCCTCGTGGTGGCGCTGGCCGACGTCTTGATCATCTCGGTGGGCGCCATCTTCGCCACCTACCTGGTTCACCGCTCGTTCCGCTCCCTGCGCCAGATCGAGGGAGTGGCTGCCCGAATCGCCCACGGCGACCTGTCCGCCCGCATCCTGGTGACCGAACCGCGCACCACGGAGGTCGGCTCGCTGCAGCGGGCGATCAACACGATGCTCGCCCAGAACGAGAGCGCCTTCGCCGCCCAGGTCGTGGCTCAGGGAGCGGATGACGCGCTTCGTCTCCGACGCCTCCCACGAGCTGCGCACCCCCTGGCCGCGATCCGCGGCTACGGCGAGCTCTACCGCATGGGCGGGGTGCCCGCGTACAAGACCGGTGAGGTCATGGGGCGCATCGAGACCGAGTCCAACCGGATGGGGCGCCTCGTCGACGACCTCCTCCAGCTGGCCCGGATCGACGAGGGCCGGGAGATGTCGATGGAGCCGGTCAACCTCACCGACCTGGCCGCCGGCGCCCTGAGCGACATGATGGTGCTGGCCCCCGAGCGCGACTGCGCCCTCATCCCCCTCGACCCCCGCGACGAGGGCCGCCGGCATGGAGGCCCCCTCGCTCCAGGTCATCGGCGACCGCGACCGCCTCTCTCAGATCCTCACCAACCTGCTGGGCAACGTGGTGCGCCACACGCCCTCCGGGACGCCGGTGGAGATCGCCATCGGCATGGCGCCCCCGCGCACCAGCCCGACGGCGCAGCCGGTCGTCGTCGTCGAGGTCCGCGACCACGGCCACGGCGTGCCACCGGAGGCGGCCGAGAAGGTCTTCCAGCGCTTCTACCGCTCGGACACCTCCCGCAACCGGGAGACCGGCGGATCCGGCCTGGGGCTGGCGATCGTGCTGGGGATCGTGGCCGCCCACAAGGGCACGGTCCAGATGCTCCAGACCCCTGGAGGCGGCGCCACCGTCCACATCGAGCTGCCGCCCGCACCGGCCTGGTAGACCCCGCCATCGCGCCTCATGGGAGTCCCGCGACCCGCGAGAATCACAAGAGTGGCACGCGAGACACTGTGTCACGTCGACGTCGCGGCGAGGACAGTCCTACGATGGCACGCGTTCCATTTCCAACACGGAGACTGACCCATGGGTGTCATCGACGCACCGCAATGGCTCCTGCCGGCCTTCACCCGCTCGGTGAGGGCGATCGGCGCCACGCAGCCCCCAGAGGCGATCGGCTCCGCCGGCGAGCTCCTCATCGAGCGCTGGTCCACACCGGACCGTCGCTTCCACAACCTTCGCCATCTCATCGACATGCTCGCGCGCGTCGACGAGCTGGCCGAGGAGTCGCACAACCCGGACATCATGCGGGTCGCCTGCTGGTACCACGGCTGCGTCTTCTCCTCCGACGTCGAGGAGGTCATCCGCGGCAACGGCGGCGAGGATGAGACCGCCTCGGCGGCCTTCGCCGAGGCCGACCTGCGTCACCTGGGCGTTCCGATGGAGACGATCAAGCGGGTGTGCTGCCTCATTGTCAACCTCAAGCGGCACATGCTCGACGAGCACGACATCGACGCCCAGGCCCTCATCGACGCCGACCTGGGGACCCTGGCCGTGGACCCCCAGACCTACGCCGAGTACGTGCGGCTGCTGCGCGAGGAGTACTCCCACATCCCCGTGGAGGAGTACCTGCGCGGCCGCCTGACGATCGTCTCCCGGCTCCTGGACAGGGAGCACCTCTTCCACTCACCGCTGGGCGAGCGCTGGGAGCACCCGGCCCGGGAGAACCTGGCGGCCGAGCAGCGACGTCTCAACGAGAAGCTCATCAAGCTCGCCGAGGAGCAGGGCGGGCAGAATCCGCAGGCCGATCAGGCGGCTCCTGAGGCCGGAGCCGTTCAGGAGCCGGCGCGCACCGCCCCGGCAACCCCGTTGGCCGGTTCCCGCCGCCGTAGGCCTCGTTCCCGGGGTCGCCGGGGTTCCCGGGCGGCCGGACGAGACCGCCGAACGCGCCCCCCGAACCCCTCCGCTGGGTTTCCAGGCGCTGCCCACCAAGCACCCCATGATCGGCCCCGCCCAGGACGGCGACACCCTGCGTCTGGACCCCACCGAGCTCAGGGGCCCTGAGGTCCACCGTACCGGCGCCAAGCGCGACGACGGCCGCCTCTCCGGCATCCCCGATACCCTCAGCGCCCTCAGAGTCGTCGGCGCCGTCAGCAGCACCCTCCGCCCCGTCGAGCGCGTCGTCGCCGCGCACTCCCGCCCGTGGGGTTCCGGCCGTGGCCTCAGCGCACCGCCCTGCCGAGGCGCCCTGCCGAGCGGGGCGAGGCGCGCGAGGACAAGGACGGGCGAGGAAGCGATGACGCACACGGCCTCCATGGAGTCGTGCATCGCGGACCTGGACCTGCTCATGTGCTCACGCAACCGCTCCGACGAGGCCGAGGACCGCCGCGCCCGGGTCCAGGCCGAGCGGGACAAGCTCACGGAGAGGCTGCGGGCCAAGACCCAGGAGGCCAAGGAGCTGCGCGAGGCCCGTACCGGCGAGATCACCCCCATCACCGAGGAGATCATCGACGACGGCGCCGGGGAGCTCTGAGGCACCCGGGCGGCTGTTCCGCCAGGGACCGCCCGCGTTCTGCGGGGCCACAGGCTACGATCCGCGGGCCCGCTCCACAGGGCCGGCTGCCCGCCCGGTACGCCACCCGGCCAGCGCCCTACCGTGAGAGGCACAGCGCGCACCTCGCCGCACCACCAGCGCACCGCGCACGGCCCTCCGGCCGCCTCTCACGAAAGGACGCCTCTCATGCCCACCTACTCCGTCGACACCGCGGCGGTGGCCGACACCGCCGCCCGGACCCGTGCCCGTATCGCGACGATCCAGACCGAGGTCGATGGCATGCGGGGCGACATCGGCCTGCTCCAGTCCTGCTGGACCGGGACGGCGTCGGACTCCATGGCCGCCTGCGCGGCCGACTGGCACCTCACCCAGCTCCAGGTGCAGTCCAACCTCGACCAGATCAGCCTGGCCCTGGACAACGCCGCCGTCTGCTACGACGACGCCGAGACCTCCAACCGGGAGCCGCTTTCGCCACCTCGGCGCCGGCTCCCGCGCCCGCTCCGGCCACGGGCTCCGCGCCCTGGGCGCCTGGTAGAAAGCCGACGCCTGCGGACCTGCGAGGACTCCGCCGCCTCACGGCCTCAGCGGCCGCACATCAAGGTCTGCCGACAGGGGCCTACCAGGCACGGACAAGCACCCGCCACGGAACGGACACGGCGGCGGGCCGCCCCTCACGTGCGTGAGAGACGGCCCGCCGCGGTTCCCGGGGCCGGCCGACGTCGCGGCCGGGCTACCGGGTGATGACTGGCTCGCAGGGAGTCACGTCGATCAGTACATGCCGCCCATGTCGCCGGCGCCACCCTCGGCCGGAGCGGCCGGGGGCTCGGGCTTGTCGGCCACGACGGCCTCGGTGGTCAGGAACAGACCGGCGATGGAGCCGGCGTTCTGCAGGGCGGAGCGGGTCACCTTGACCGGGTCGGCGATGCCGGCGGCCAGCAGGTTGACGTACTCGCCGGTGGCGGCGTTGAGGCCCTCACCGGTGGGCAGGTTGCGCACGCGGTCCACGACCACGCCGCCCTCAAGGCCGGCGTTGGCAGCGATCTGCTTGAGCGGGGCCTCCACGGCGACCTTGACGATCGCGGCGCCGGTGGCCTCGTCGCCCTCGAGCTCGAGGGAGTCGAGCGCCTCTGCGGCCTGGAGCAGGGCGACGCCACCGCCGGCGACGATGCCCTCCTCGACGGCGGCCTTGGCGTTGCGCACGGCGTCCTCGATGCGGTGCTTGCGCTCCTTGAGCTCCACCTCGGTGGCGGCACCGGACTTGAGGACGGCCACGCCGCCGGCCAGCTTGGCCAGGCGCTCGGAGAGCTTCTCGCGGTCGTAGTCGGAGTCGGAGTTCTCGATCTCGAGGCGGATCTGGGCGACGCGGGCGTCAATGGCCTCCTTGTCGCCGGCGCCCTCGACCAGGGTGGTCTCGTCCTTGGTGACGACGACCTTGCGGGCCTGGCCCAGGTCCTCCAGGGTGGCGTTCTCGAGCTTGAGGCCGACGGTCTCGGAGATGACCGTACCGCCGGTGAGGATGGCCATGTCCTGCAGCATCGCCTTGCGGCGGTCACCGAAGCCGGGGGCCTTGACGGCCACGGACTTGAAGGTGCCGCGGATGCGGTTGACGACGAGGGTGGCCAGGGCCTCGGCCTCGACGTCCTCGGCGATGATGGCCAGCGGCTTGCCGGTCTGCATGACCTTCTCCAGCAGCGGGAGCAGGTCCTTGACGTTGGAGATCTTGGACTCGACCAGCAGGACGTAGGCGTCCTCCAGGACGGCCTCCTGGCGGTCGGGGTCGGTGACGAAGTAGGGGGAGATGAAGCCCTTGTCGAAGCGCATACCCTCGGTGACCTCGAGCTCGAGGCCGAAGGTGTTGGACTCCTCGACGGTGACGACGCCCTCGTGGCCGACCTTCTCCAGGGCCTCGGCGATGAAAGGCACCGATCTGCTCGTCGGCGGCGGAGATGGAGGCGGTGGCCGCGATCTCCTCCTGGGTCTCGACCTCCTTGGCGTCGGCGAGCAGACGCTCGACGACGGCCGTGACGGCCTTCTCGATGCCACGGCGAATGGCGATCGGGTTGGCGCCGGCGGCGACGTTGCGCAGGCCCTCGCGCACCAGGGCCTGGGCCAGGACGGTGGCGGTGGTGGTGCCGTCGCCCGCGACGTCGTCGGTCTTCTTGGCGACCTCCTTGACGAGCTCGGCACCGATCTTCTCGTAGGGCTCCTCGAGCTCGATCTCCTTGGCGATGGTCACGCCGTCGTTGGTGATCGTAGGAGCGCCCCACTTCTTGTCGAGCACGACGTTACGGCCCTTGGGGCCCAGGGTGACCTTGACGGTGTCGGCGAGGGTGTTGAGGCCGCGCTCCATGCCGCGGCGGGCCTCCTCGTCGAAGGCGATGATCTTGGACATTGAGTTTCCTCCACTGCGTGGTAGGGGCGGCCGGTTCGTGCCCGCGACGGACGGATCGGTCCCGGGCGTTCACGTCACGCCCGGCGCCGGTCCTCACGTTCCAGCCTGGATGAACTTGGTGCATTCAAGGATGCGTTGTCACTCGAGGAGCCCGAGTGCTAACCGCAATGCTGGCACTCTCAGCCCTTGAGTGCAAGGAGCTCAGTTCTCATCGGCCCTGAATCCTCCGACGGCGAAGCAGGGAATGGCACCGGGCCCGCGGGCGGTCCCGTCCCGAGGCGGCGATCCGGGTCATGAGGGCGGGTCGGAGGCCCGCGAGGCGGTGGCCAGCAGGATGAGCGCGCAGGTCCAGGCCAGGGGCGCGGGACCCGCCGGGGCGCCGTCGGCCACGACCTTCTCCGGCAGGGCTCCGGCGCCGGTGCGGTGCGCCTCGAGCCACGACAGCAGCCGGGCCCCTTCCTCCTCCATCCCCAGCGACAGGGCCGACCAGGCCATGAGGGCGGTCTCCGGCGTCCAGGAGACACCGTCATCGCGCCAGCCGGACCCGGGGGCGAGCCCTCCGGCGGGGCGTCGCATGCGTGCGGCAGCCGTCTGCCGCACCGCGCGAGCCCCGGCCAGTGGTCGGGTGAAGGGCGGCAGGACCAGGGCGATGGCGGCGTCGACGTCGTCGCGCCGCAGGTGCCGGCCCCAGGTGGGGGCGAAGTTGCGCTCCATGGCGCTGCGCACTGCCGTCACCCGGTCGGCCAGCCCCTCCACGGGGGCGCCGAGGTCGACTCCGGCCCGGGTCAGCGCCGTCGCCGCCTCGAGCCCCAGGAGCACCGGGGCGGCCGTGCCCAGGGTGAGGACCGTCTCGGCGACCTCCCAGTAGTCGGGCGAGGCCGCGGGCAGGCGCGAGGGCGTGCCCGTGAGCCTCAGGAGCCGGGCGGTGGAGCGCGCCAGGGGCGCACCGAGGCGGTCACGCAGCGTGGCGGCGGGCACGCCGTCGGCCAGGAGCCTGCCCGCGGCCCACAGGAACCATCCGGCGCCGTCGGTCTGGGCGGGGCGGTTGTCCGGTACCTGACCGCTGCTGGTGTAGCGGGCCTCGAAGCCGCCGTCAGACCCGCTGCCAGGAGGCCAGGTTGCCCAGGACGCCGAGGGCCTCGTCGGGCAGGTTCACCGCGCTGAGGGCGGCCGCCGCGAAGGCCGCGTCCCGGGGCCAGACGTAGCGCCAGATGCTCACGGGGGCCGCCACGACCGCGCCCGACGGGAAGACGTCCGCCCCCTGCGGGAGGGGTCGCGGACCTCACTGCCCTCAGGGTCAGCAGGCCCGGCGGTCGCGGGGGCGGTGCCGGTGGCGGGAGCGGGGATGGGGAGCCGGTGAGGTCGTCGGCCGGGTGGCAGGGGCCGACCGGGCCTGCCATGAGCGCAGGACCGGTCAGGGCCAGCAGGTCGGTCAGGGCGCCGTCGGCCAGGTCCGCCCACCTGCCTTCGGGAAGGCGGGCCGCCTTGCGGCGGGCGAGCGCTTGACGGGACCAGGGCATCCCGCTGTGAGGTGGTCAGGCCCCAGGGCTCGGGGACCTCGGGAAGGCGGGTGCCCGGGACGTAGGCGACCGTGTCGCCCGGGGCCAGGGGGTACAGGGCCCTTCCCCCGCCCACGACGAGACCGTTGCTCAGCAGGGTCGGGGTGCGGCGGCCACGGCTCACCAGGTGCGAGCCGCCCCAGAAGGCCGCGGCGGCGGTGAGCGGGACCGCCGCGGCGAGAGTCAGGACCCGACGACGCCCGGGAAGCGCCAGTGGCCTCATGCCCCTTTTTTACTGCGGCTTGTAGTCGTCACGCAGAATGACCGCGACCGGGGCACCCTGGGTGTTCTCCGCGGTGCCCTCCACCACGTTGCTGATCCCCAGGCGCTTGCCGACCTCCTCGGCGGCGGGGCGGGCCTCCGGGGAGCTGAAGTAGACCGTCGACGTGGTCGGCTCCGCGTTCTCGTAGACCCCGGCGATGACCTCCACCGCGGTGAAGCCGCCGTTGGTGAGCTTTTCACTGGCCCCCTTGGCCAGGCCGTCGGTGTACGTCCCATTGGACACCATGACCTTGGTGTTGAAGTCCACGTTGCCCGAGGCGCTGGCCGACGCGCTGGGCTTGGCCGAGGCGGCGGCGTTCTTCTTGCCCTCGTCCTTCTTGCCGGCGGCCTGTCCGCCCTGGGCCGGCTGAGTGGAGGAGACCGCGTCCGACGAGCCGCTGAAGGTGTCCCAGATCCGCTTCCCGTTGATAATCAGCGTCACCGCGCCCCAGGCGAGCGCCGGGACAATGATGATGATCGCCAGCAGCGGCACCCAGCTGCGCCACCGGGGCACCTGGGCTCGATGCACGCCCACGGGAACCGGGCCGTCATCATCGCCGACGTCGAACTCGTCCTCGGGGTAGTCATAGTTGCTCACGCCCACAAGATACCGGTCCGCGCGTCATTCGTCGGGTATTGCTCACCACGTCCGGCTCACAAGACCGTGATATCTGGTCCGGCAAGATCCTGCAGGTGCCGCCGGTGGGCCGTTAGGCTCGCAGCGTGACATCCGCCAAGCCCCTGTCCGAGATCATCGATCCCTCCTGGGCGCGCGCCCTGGCCCCCGTGGAGCCCACGGTCCATGAGATCGGGGAGCGGCTGCGTCAGGAGGTGGCCTCCGGCGTCGGGTACCTCCCGGCGGGGACCGATGTGCTGCGCGCCTTCACCTACCCGATGGACGACGTGCGTGTCCTCATCGTCGGCCAGGACCCCTACCCCACCCCGGGCCACCCCATGGGGCTGAGCTTCTCGGTGGCGCCCGGAGTCAAGCCCCGCGCAGCCTGGAGAACATCTTCCGTGAGCTGGTCAGCGACCTGGGCGTGCCCCGGCCGACGTCGGGGGACCTGACGCCGTGGTGCCAGCAGGGCGTCATGCTGCTCAACCGGGTGCTCACCGTTCGCCCGGGGGCGCCGGCCTCCCACAAGGGCTGGGGCTGGGAGAAGGTGACGCAGCGGGCGATCGAGGCCCTGGTGGAGCGCGGCGGCCCGCTCGTGGCGATCCTGTGGGGGCGGCCGGCGCAGTCGCTGACCCCGATGCTGGGGCAGACGCCCATCATCGCCTCGCCGCACCCGTCCCCCCTGTCGGCCTCGCGCGGGTTCTTCGGCTCGCGCCCCTTCAGCCGCGCCAACACGATCCTCACTGAGATGGGGGCCGCCCCGTGGACTGGCGCCTGCCCTAAGCGTCGGGGGCCGGCGCCGGGCACCTGCCGACCAGGCCGGGCCGCTCGGAACACGGCCGGGCCCCATCTGGTAGACACGGCCCCATGTCCGCACGCCAGCCAGACCAGTCGGAGCTCTCCGCCCAGCCCGCTCACGCCGCCCCCGTCGACACCGCCTTCGGCTCGCAGCCCCAGGCACGCTCCCGGGCCCGCCACGCGGCCGGCCCGGCCACGATCGACCTGAACCAGATCGCCCGGTTTCCTGCCGCGCACCGGCATCGGCACCGACGTGCACGCCTTCGCCGCCCCCGACTCGGGCACCCCCATGCACCTGGCCTGCCTGGAGTGGCCCGGCGAGGTGGGTCTGGCCGGCCACTCCGACGGCGACGTCGTCGCCCACGCCTGCTGCGACGCCCTGTTCTCAGCCGCCGGCCTGGGCGACCTGGGCTCGAACTTCGGCACCGCCGAGCCCCGGTGGAAGGGGCGCCTCCGGGGACCGCGCTCCTGAGCGAGGCCGCCCGCCGGGTGCGTGAGGCCGGCTTCGAGATCGGCAACATCGCCGTCCAGCTCGTGGGCGAGCGCCCGCGCGTGGCCGCACGCTCCGCCGAGGCCTCCCGGGCACTGTCCGAGGCCGCCTCAGCCCGGGTATCCTTCACCGCCACCACCACCGACCACCTGGGCTTCCTGGGCCGCACCGAGGGCCTGCTCGCCATGGCCACCGCCCTGGTCTACCCGGTGCCCGACGCCGTGAATCCGGGGCTGACGCGTCGTTGACGTGCGCACTCACGCCGGCTCTGGAGCCGTGAGCCCCAGCCGTCAGCCACGCGGACGAGGGGTGGCGTCCTGCGCGCACCATGCGAGCAGCCGGCCAGGAACCGGAGCCCGGCCGTGAGCCTCGGGAAAAAGCCCTGGTCCCAGTGGACACCGGTGGCGGGCGGCCAGGGTAGCCTGTGCCCGTGAGCACCACCCCACTGAGCCCCCTGAGTCCACGGGCCCTGTCGCCTCCCCCGCCCGCGCGGACGCGCCGGCCCCTGCGTCTGTACGACTCCGCCGCCCGCGCGATCGTGCCGCTGGCCCCCACGGCCACCCCCGGCCTGGTGACGATCTACCTGTGTGGTGCCACCGTTCAGGGCTCGCCCCACATCGGCCACATGCGCAGCGGCATCGCCTTCGACGTCCTGCGCCGCTGGCTGGAGCGCAGCGGTCAGGAGGTCCGCCTCATCCGCAACGTCACGGACATCGACGACAAGATCCTCAGCAAGTCGGCCGCCGCCGAGCCTCCGGTGCCCTGGTGGGCCTGGGCCCAGCGCTTTGAGCGGGAGTTCGACGCCGCCTACCGCGCCCTGGGCGTGGCCGCCCCCACCTATGAGCCGCGCGCCACCGGCCACATCCCCGAGATGATCGACCTGGTCCAGCGTCTGCTGGATGCCGGTCACGCCTACATCGGCGAGTCCGGCAACGTCTACTACGACGTGCGCTCGCTGCCCGACTACGGCTCGCTGACCAACCAGCGCCTGGAGGACCTGGCCACCACCGAGGACGAGTCCCAGCTGGATGACGACGTCGAGGCCGACAAGCGCGACCCGCGCGACTTCGCCCTGTGGAAGGCCGCCAAGCCCACCGAGCCGGCCGACGCCGCCTGGGGACGCGCCCCTGGGGCCGGGGCCGGCCCGGCTGGCACCTGGAGTGCTCGGCCATGTCGCGCCGCTACCTGGGCGAGACCTTCGACATCCACGGCGGCGGCATCGACCTGCGCTTCCCGCACCACGAGAACGAGCAGGCCCAGTCCCACGGCGCAGGCTGGGGCTTCGCGCGCCACTGGGTCCACAACGCCTGGGTGACCATCAAGGGCGAGAAGATGAGCAAGTCGCTGGGCAACTCCCTGGTGGTGGCCGAGCTGCTCAAGCGCTACGACGCCGCCGTGCTGCGCCTGGCGCTGGGCACCGTCCACCACCGCTCCACCGTGGAGTTCTCCGAGGAGACCCTGGCCGACGCCGCCGCCCTGTGGGAGCGCCTGTCCGGCGCGATCCTGCGGGCCTACGAGTTCTGCGACGACGGAGGCACCAACCCCGTCGACGCCCCCGCCGAGCAGGTGCGCGCCCGTGCCCTGCCTGCCGAGTTCACGGCCGCCATGGATGAGGACCTCAACCTGGCCGGCGCCATGGCGGTCGTCCATGCCACCCTCAAGGCCCTCAACGTGGCACTGTCCCGCATTGATACCGTCGACAAAGAGGTTCTCAGGGGGAAGGTCGAGCCTCTCGGAGAGACTCACGTGACTGCCAGCGAGAGTCTCGGAGAAACCGTCATCGGCCTCGTCCTGGACCTGCGCGCCCAGCTCGACGTCCTGGGCCTGGACCCGCTGGCCGAGCCCTGGCGCGCCCGCGTTCTCGACGGCGTCGGCTCCTCCCAGGGCGGCGCCGCCATGGAGGCCCTCGACCGGCTCGTCCGCCATGACCTTGATGAGCGGGCCGAGGCCCGCGCCGCCAAGGACTGGTCGCGCGCCGACGCCCTGCGCGACAAGCTGAGCGGGGCCGGCGTCGTCGTCGAGGACTCGCCCTCGGGCGCCCGCTGGCACCTGGCCTGAGCGACCCACCCACCATCCACTACTGAGCAACTCGCACCGTCACGAACAGGAGGCCGGATGCCCGGCAACGAGCAGTACCCCGGCGCCAAGCGCCGCCCCGGCTCGAAGAAGGGCCCCACGAAGGGCTCCGGCGGCCAGCGCCGCAAGGGCCTGGAGGGCAAGGGCCCCACCCCGCGCGCGGAGAACCGCGTCGGTCACCCCAAGGCCCGGGCGAAGGCCCGCGCCGAGGCCCGGGCCGCCCAGCCCACCCGGGCCAAGCAGCTGGAGAAGATCAAGCGCCGCTTCGACGTGCCCGAGGGCCACGAGATCCTGTGCGGGCGCAATGCCGTGGCCGAGGCCGCCTACGCCTCGGTGCCCATCACCCGGGTCTTCATGGCGGTCTCCGCCCAGTCCGACGAGCGCCTGGGCGCCGTGGTGCGCCGCGCCGCCCTGCTGGGCGCCCCGGTGCTGGAGACCACCAGGCTGGACCTGGACGCCCTGACCGACTCCGCCGCCCACCAGGGCGTGGCCATCGAGGTGCCCGCCTACGAGTACACCACCGCCCGCGACCTGCTGGAGCGCGCCAGAGCCCTGGGCCGCACACCGCTGCTCGTGGCCCTGGACCAGGTGACCGACCCCCACAACCTCGGCGCGGTCCTGCGCAGCGCCGGGGCCTTCGGGGCCGACGGCGTCATCATCCCCGAGCGCCGCTCGGTGGGCGTCAACGCCACCGTGTGGAAGGTGTCGGCCGGCGCTGCCGCCCGGGTGCGCGTGGCCCGGGAGACGAACCTCGTGCGCGCCCTGGAGCAGCTGAAGAAGGAGGGCTGCTTCGTCGTCGGCCTGGACGGCTCGGGCAGCACCGCCGTCGAGGACCTCACCCTGGCAGACTCGCCCCCTGGTGCTGGTCACCGGCGCGGAGGGCGCGGGCCTGTCCCGCCTGGTGCGAGAGACCTGCGACGTGCTGGCCTCGGTGCCGATCAGCCGCAGCGTGGAGTCCCTCAACGCGGCCGTGGCCACGGGCATCAGCCTCTACGAGGTCGACCGCCTGCGGCGCCGGGCCGCCGCCAGCAGCAGCTGATCCGCACCTCTGCTCAGGGCCGGCCGGCCCCGGCGGAGCCTGCTGACCCGGCAGAGCCGACCGATCCGGCCACCCCGGTCGAAAGCACCCGGTTTACACTTCCCCATGACGGCCCCGTTGCTGACACAATGGGCCGCATCCGATCCACAGGAGGTCCCCATGGCCCAGGACGCTTCACAGCGCTGGAACCGCACCGACGGCGTGCTCATCGCGCCGGGCACGACGCCGGAGGCGGTCGCCGACGCCTTTGCCTCGCGCGGGGTGGTCGTGCGCCTGGAGTGGTTCCCGGCCACCACCCACCTGCTCAGCCTGACCCTCATGACCGACGTCGAGGGCCGGGTCGCGGTGACGCCGCCCTCGCGCGGGGGCGTTGTGCCCGGTCCGCGCGTCAGTGAGCTCGTGGAGTCCCTGGCCCGGGAGTTCACGGCCGACGTCGCCGTGGGGCCGGCGACCTTCAACGCCCTGCCCGATGACGTCGAGCTGCCCACGATCTCCCACCACGGCTCGGCCAGCGCCCGCACCGTGGTGATCTCCCCGATGAGCGCCTACATGGTGCCGCTGCAGGCCACCCTGCTGGAGCGGCCCCTGGCGGTGGCCTCGACGCCGAGCCTGGACCGCCGCATCGTCATGTACTCCGGTGAGGGCACGGAGCTGGGCACCTTCGGCTGGGACGAGGAGTCCCTGCCGGCCCTGGTGCTGACCTCCGACTCCGAGGACATGTCCATCCGTGCCATCCCCACTGGGGACCCCGAGGACGACGCGGTCTTCTCCTGGGGCATGACGTCGCGCTACGTGTGGGGCGGGGTCAAGGAGCCCGGCCCGGCCCTGAGGTCCCTGGTGGACGAGCTCCTGGCGGACCTGACCGACGCGTCGGGGATCGTCGACGCCGTCCCGGGCGCGGACCTGGAGGCCGCGGCCGCCGCCATCGTCCAGCCCGGCATCGACGGTTTCGCTGCGATGCTTCAGGCCCTGGGCCTGCCCGACTGGGTGCTGGAGGTCCTCACCGGCCGCCTGGCGCCGGTGGAGGTTCCCGGCGTCGTCGTGCACGAGCCGCGCGGACTGTCCAACGCGGTGGGCCGCAGCGTGGGCCTGCTGCTGGCCGACCCCTCGACCCCGGGCTCGGCCTTCTGGCAGGGCTACGTGCGCACGGTGACGGACAAGCCGTGGGCGGTGCGGGGCGCCGCGCTGCTCGAGGCGGGCCTGGGCGGGGCGCTCGTGGGGCCGCCGTGCGCCGTCGTCGCTCAACCGGGAAGCATTCCGGGCGGGGATGGCGGCCGTGGGGGCCTTCCTGCTGGTGGACGCCATCACCGAGGTCTCGCTGGCCTCCTGGACGCGTCACCGCGAGCTGCGCCGTCGGGCCGACGAGGAGATGGCCCTGGTCGCCGAGGAGCTCGGCGCCTGAGAGCCGCTGCAGCACAGGGCCGGTCACCGAGCCCATTGAGGTAGGCCCTCAGCACGTCCCGTGCGTCCACGGGTGCCGCCTTGGCCGCCTGATACATGAGGAGGGCGTCCACCAGGCCCACCAGGTCGGAGGCGCGGGCGCCCGCGCCGGCGATGCCCGCAGCCGCGAGGATTCGTTCAGCCAGACGCGTCAAGGGCGGCCTGACCGGTGCTTCCGCCGTCAGCAGCTTCCCGGAGCTCGATGTCGTCACGCAGCTCGAACAGGAGCGCGCCGCGCGCCGCCTGGGCATCGGCGCGTCGCGCCATGTGCGTCAGAATGCCGACGACGATGTCAGCCGCCTCCTGCCGGCTGACGGATGAGGGAATCTCGATGTCGTCGATGTCGGCCTGCGAGCCCTCCGAGAGACGGTTGACCACGAGTGCGAGCAGATCGCGGCGAGTACGGGCGTAGTAGGAGGTCGACCCGCGCGCCAGCCCCGCCTCGGTATCAACCTGCAAATGGGTCAGGGCGTGCACCCCGTCACGGGCGATGAGCCTGACCCCGGCGTCACCGATCTGCTCCCTTGCGGCCCCATGCTGCCTGCTCCTTGCGTTCCAGCCGTCAATATCTCTACGATCATAGAGCACTCTACGATCGTAGAGATCCACGAGACGGCAACTCGGAGGAGGCCATGCAGTGAAGGTGGCAGTTGTTGGGAGCGGCAGACTCCGGTGAAAGCGATGAAGCGGGCGCTACAGGCGGCCGGGGCACAGGCGACCCTGCACTCGCGACGCACCGGTTTCGATGTCCTGAGACGATGCGGCCGCCGAGCTGTCCGGCGCGGACGCCATCGTGGAGGCGACCGGCGGTTCACCACCAGCAGGAGGGTCGCCACCGAGTTCTTCACACGCTCAACCCGTGCCGTGTCGGCGGCCGCGAACGCCCTGGGCGCCAGGCACGTCCCTGCTGTCGATCGTCGGCTGCGACCTTCCCCAGGTGCAGGGATACGGCTACTTTCGCGGGCAAGAGTGCGCAGGAGCGGATTGCCCGCGAGTCGAGCAGGCCGCCTGTCGCTGGTTCGATCGACCCAGTGGTTCGAGTTCGCCGAGCAGAACATGAAGCGTATGCGCTATGGCCCCATCTCGCTGGTTCCCTCGATGAGGGATGCGGCCGGTCAGTCTCAACGCCGTTGCCGAGGCGGTCGCACAGGTCGCCTTAGAGCGAGTTCGATGACCAGACCTGCCAGATCGCAGGCCCGCAGGTCATGACGCTGTGGGAGATGACCGCTCAGTTGCCGAACCTCATTGCGAGGCCGGTCCCCTGGTGGTTCCCCACCGACTGGGGACTCGCCTTCCGTCGTGGCGCACTGGTTCCCGGCGACGATGTCCCTTCAACGGGCCCCACCTACGAGCAGTGGCTGCAGGAGCGGCATCCCCTGTGATCGACGGAATCGACGGCGGGGGCGTGCACATCTGACAGGCAGCAGCGTGCTGATCGAGCGCCACCGGCGCCGACAACGCCCGCGCAACGCACAGTCTGCGGCGCGCCCTACTCCCCCTTGAACTTCATGCCGGCGGTGAAGCCGAAGGGGTTGGCGGCGTAGTCGACCAGGGTCTGCTCGTCGCGGGCGGCGAACTCGGCGTCGTCCTCGGGCGCCGGCTCGTCGATGTCGTCGTCGACGACGATCGCCTCCATCTCCTGAGTGTCCCCAACCCCCAGGTAGGCCCGCTCGTCACGGTGCTGGGGCAGCACCGTGGCCACGTAGTCATCCACCGCCTCCTGGGTGGTGACGTAGCGGTCCTGGGCCTCGGACATGTACCAGCGGTGCTCGAGGATCTCGTGGAAGATCTCCGCGGGCTCGAGCTTGCGGCGCATCTCGACGGGGACGGAGTGGATGGTGGGCTCGAAGACCTCCGCCAGCCAGGCGTGGGCCACGAGCTCGATGGGGTCGTCACTGCGCCCGGACATGGCCCGGTAGGCCTCCAGGTCGTTGAGCATGCGTTGGCCCTGGCGCTCCTGGACGTCAAGGCCGGTCAGTCGCATCACCTGGCGGTGGTAGTGGCCGGCGTCGACGACCTTGGGCTGAATGGTGATGTGGTTGCCCTGAGAGTCCGTGTCCATGGTGAGCTCGGCGACGTCGTAGCCCATCTCGTTGAGCTTCTGGACCCGCTGGCGCAGGCGCCAGCGCTCGTCCAGGGAGAAGGACTCCTCCGCGGTGAGGACGTCCCACAGCTCGGTGTAGCGGCTGACGATCCGGTCCCCCACCTCGATGGTGTCCACGCTCGGCTCCAGCAGGGCGCCGGCCTGCAGGTCCATGAGCTCGCCGATGATGTTGGTGCGGGCGATATCGATGTCGTAGAGGCGCTTGCCGTCGGTGAGCCCCTCGGGGTAGAGCTCGCCGGTCTCGGCGTCCACCAGGTAGGCGGCGAAGGCCCCGGCGTCGCGGCGGAAGAGCGTGTTGGACAGGGACACGTCCCCCCAGTAGAAGCCCAGCAGGTGCAGGCGCACCAGCAGCACCGCGAGCGCGTCGATGAGTCGGGTGGCGGTCTCCGGGCGCATGTACTGGCTGAAAAGCGCCCGATAGGGCAGGGAGTAGGACAGGTGCTCGGTGATGAGCACCGAGTTGAGCTCCTCGCCGGTGACGCTTCTGCGGCCGGTGATGACCGCGGTCGGGTGCACGCAGGGCGCCCCCAGCCGCAGCAGGTCGCGCAGGAGCTCGTACTCGCGGTGAGCCACGGTCTCGCCGATCTCCTTGACCGCGATGACGCGCTCGGAGAGGTTGACGAAGCGCACGATGTGGCGGGACAGACCACGAGGCAGCGCGGCGAGGACCTCGGTGGGCCACTCCTCCAGCGCCGTCTCCCAGGGGAGGTCGAGCAGCGCCGGATCAATCGTTGCCGCCGTGATCTTCATGGACTGGGACATGAGGTCATTCTTTCAGGCCAGAACCCATTTTGCTTTTCGAGACATGAGCCGCCGACCACACTTCTTACAGTGTCGGCAGCGGGAGCCGCTCCCACCGAGGCGCGGTGGCCGTCACCGGCCCCGGGCTCCGCCTCGGTGAGCGCGACGACGGCGCCGCCCCCGGCAGGGGAACGGCGCCGTCGTGCTCAGCATCCTCAGGCAGGCAGGCGCTTGCCGGTGGAGGCGGAGAAGATGTGCTCCTGGCCGGGGCGGATCCGCACGTAGACGGTCTCGCCCGGCTCGGGGGCGGTACGCGGGGGCACCCGCACGATGATCTGGCTGGAGTCCTCACCGGAGCCGAGCTTGGCCTCGAGTCCTCGGCACCGACGAGGCTCACCGTAGATGTAGGCGTCGGAGCCCAGCTCCTCGACGAAGGACAGGCGCACCGGGATGGAGTGCTCGTCCTGGGCGGAGACGACGTCGAGCGACTCAGGGCGGAACCCGATGGTCACCTTGCCGCCGTCCTCGGGGGTGATGGCGTCCAGGGTCGCCTTGGACAGCTGGATCTTGGCGGCGCCGACGGTGGCGACGTCGTCCTTGACCGTGAACTGCCCCAGGTTCATGGCCGGCGAGCCGATGAAGCCGGCGACGAACTCGTTGGCGGGGTGGTCGTACATCTCGCGCGGGGTGCCGACCTGCTGGAGCACGCCGTCCTTGAGGACCGCGATGCGGTCACCCATGGTGAGGGCCTCGGTCTGGTCGTGGGTGACGTAGACCGTGGTGACGCCCAGCGAGCGCTGGAGCGAGGCGATCTGGGTACGGGTCTGCACACGGAGCTTGGCGTCCAGGTTGGACAGCGGCTCGTCCATGAGGAAGACCTTGGGCTTGCGCACGATGGCACGCCCCATGGCCACACGCTGACGCTGACCACCGGAGAGCGCCTTGGGCTTGCGGTCCAGGTACTCGGTCAGGCCGAGGATCTTGGCGGCCTCGCGCACGCGCTTGTCGATCTCGGCCTTGGGGGTGCCGGCGATCTTGCAGGGCGAAGCCCATGTTGTCGTGCACGGTCATGTGCGGGTAGAGCGCGTAGTTCTGGAAGACCATGGCGATGTCACGGTCCTTGGGCTGAACATCGGTGACGTCGCGGTCACCGATGAGGATACGACCGGCGTTGACGTCCTCCAGGCCCGCGAGCATGCGCAGGGAGGTGGACTTACCGCAGCCGGAGGGGCCAACGAGTACGAGGAACTCGCCATCGGCGATCTCGAGGTTGAGAGAGTCCACGCTGGGGCGGTCATTGCCCGGGTAAACGCGCGTGGCGTTCTCGAAAGTCACAGTTGCCATGAGTGGTGCTTCCCTTCACCGGCAGGTACGTGCCGGACGATCCGTCGTGAAAGGTGCCGATGCGTGTCCGCATTGACACGTGCCGCGGTCAGCCGTTCGACCGCGGACGGGCTCATCTTGACACAGGTTTCCCGCTTTGACCAGCGATTCACAGCAAATAGTCAGGGGTGGCCTTCTCCGGCGATGGCGGCGAAAGACCGTCGTCGGGACCGGTGTCGTATCGGTGGCGGGTCGGCGGCAGGCCGGTGACGGCCGACGGCGGCTCGCCCCGTCCCCGCAAGGGAGCGGTCGGTGGAGGCCTCCCCGTCCCCGGCGTCGGGAACGAGCCGCCCCGCTGTCGGCGAAGTGGCTCCACGGCTGGCCTTAATCCCGCGATACTCCCGCGATACTCCCGCGATATGGCCCACAGTCGGGCGAAGAGCCCCACAGGTACGGGGCGCCCGTGAGGAGATTCAGGCCGGTACTGTGGGGGGGCATGACGCAGAACTTCGACGCGCACCCGGGCGAGCCGGTCACCCTGAGCAGGCTGCGCGCCGGCACCCTGGTGGGGGGTTACCGGCTTCTGCGTCGCCTGGGCGCCGGAGGCATGGGCGTCGTGTGGGAGGCCACCGATGAGGGTGGCCGCCACGTGGCCATGAAGATCCTCCACCCCCAGATCGCCGCGGACCCCACGGCTCGGCGCCGCCTGGACCGGGAGGCCAGTGTCCTGGCCCGGGTGAGGGACACGCGCGTGGCGCGCATCCTGGACATCGAGACCGGGGACGGCTCCCAGGGCATCACCTTCGTCATCACCGAGCTCATCGAGGGCCCCACCCTGCAGCACGAGGTGGAGCACGAGGGTGTCTACGACCTGACCACTGACGCCCGCGACCTGGCCGACCTGGCCCACGGGCTGGTCGACTCGCTGCGCGCGGTGCACGCCGCCGGCGTCATCCATCGTGACCTCAAGCCCTCCAACGTCATGCTCGGCGCCCAGGGGCCGGTTCTCATCGACTTCGGCATCGCCCAGGTGGCCGACGACGTCCGGCTCACGCAGACCGGCCAGGTCACGGGCACGCCGGGATTCATCCCTCCGGAGATGCTCGACGGCGAGGAGCCGAATGCCGACGTCGACTGGTACGCCTGCGCGGGCGTGCTCCTGTTCACCGTCACCGGGCTGGCGCCCTTCGGCTCGGGTGCCTGGCAGGTGGTCTTCCGGCGCGTCTACGCGGGCACCCCGGAGCTGGGCAACCTGGAGGAGGAGAACCCGGCGCTGGCCCGGGCGTTCACGGCGGCACTGGCCCCTGAGGCGGAGAACCGGCTGAACCCGGACGGCCTGCTGGAGGTGCTCGATGAGATCGCCGAGGGCGGGACCGGGCAGGGAGGCGGTCGACCGGCTCCTGGGGCCCGAGGACGAGGGCCGGAGTTCAGTGAGCTGGAGCGGAGCACCAGCACCTTCGTCCCGGGCTACGGCTCGGCCCCGGGGTCGCCTCGCGATGCTCGCAGCGCGACCTCGGCCTCCCCGGCCGCATACGGCAGCCCCGTCTCCGCACCCTCCGGCGCGGAGGGCGGATTCGGTTACGCAACGCCGTCGGCCGCCTCTGGTGCTTCCGCTCCAGCCCCCGCCGGCCATCCCGCCGCGTTCGTGGTACCAGGGCAGCTCGGCGATGCCCTCGAGGGGGGTGCAGTCGACGCAGTACGGCATGAGCGCTCCTGCTCCTGCCCCTGCAGCCTCGTCGGGCGCCTACCCGCGGCCGGCGCCATCCGGGCAGGTGCCGATGTTCCCCTACTCGGGGCAGCATCCGACGCAGCATCCGATGGCGTATCAGCCCGGCTACTCCCAGGCCGTCACCGGTCCGACGGCTGCGCCGCCGGCCGGTGCGATGACAGGACCGATGGCAACGGGCGCCTCAGGTGCGCAGGTCAGCGCGTTCAACGCGCCCAGACGCCCGGGCGAGCTGCCCGAGTGGGCGCAGGAGCCGGCGCGTCGTCCGCTGGCGATGCTGGCCCTGTGGTTCATCGCTGTCCTCGATCAGGGATCGTCAGACCGGGGCTGGATGGCGATTGTCGCGGCGATTCTGACCGTGGTCGCCGGTGCTGTGGGACGGGCCCAGGATGCTCGGCGTTGGAACCGGCTCCAGCGCGGCGGCACCTCGCCGTCGGACAGCTCCCGCATGTGGGCGATGAGTCCGTGGTACCTGGTGCGCTCGCTGGTGTCTGTTGGCTTTGCTTTTCTCCTGGCCTTGGGGAGCGCGGTCGTCATCGTCTCGGTCGCCTATCGGACGGGTGCGGTGAACGACGACTCCGTGGTCCTCGGATCGTTCCCCCGCTGAGTCGCATCTACATCATCTATTTCACCGAGGTCGCCTCGTACCTTCTCATCCTGTGGCTGGCGCCGTGGGGGGCGGCGACGCGACGCGGTGGCGCGCACATGATCAACTCCTTCACCCCCAGCGACAGCGGCAGAAGGAACCTGGTGATGGCCGTACTGGGTATTGGCACCGTGTTCTTCATCCTGGCCTTCGCCGGGGCGCTACCGATTCCGAGCCTGGCTCCCTTCGGGAGCTGAGATACCGCCTTGGCGGGTGACGCCAATGCCATCGTGGCTCCCCGCTTCCGGGACCAGGTGCAGTGGGGAGCGTGGGGACCGTCAGTGGAGTGGTCGTCGTGGTCAGCGGAAGAAGGGGAGGCCTCGAAGCGGAGGGTCGTGCCGCGGTAGGCCCGGACCGCTTGGACGGAGCACACCAGCACGTGGACCCCGACCATGGCCAGTGCCGTGATGATCGGGGCACCCCACGGAATGAAAGACGGCGATTCATCAACGTCGTTCGCAATGGAGACCACGACGATCTGGATCACCACCAGAGCCAGTTCCACCAGCAGCAGCGTCAGCCCCCAGCTCGCCGCCAGGCGACGGTTCGTCCGAGCCGGCTCACGCAGGCCCTTCTTGTCCCACAGACCCACCACCATCATCACCACCGCGGCGAACAGCACATTGAAGCCCGGCACAAACACCAGAAGCGCCAGCAACCCCAGGCTCCAGGCCTCAGCGCCCGACGGAGCACGCACCTTGGCAGGTGCCGAAGCCCATCATCGGTGCAGGAACGACCCCATCCCGGCCACCGAGCCCCGACACCGGAGCGATCCCCGCAGCGAGGCATTGCTCCAGGCACCGGAGCAGACATGGGATCGTCTCGCCGGGTCGACCTCCGGGCGCCGACTCCAGCATCGTGTAGTAACCACCCGAGGACGCTACGACCTCGGGCTCCCGCATCTCACTCACGCCAGCAACTCACTCGCCGGACCGTGCGGACCCACGTGGCCCACCAGCCTCAATCAACGCAATCCCCCTCTTCCTGAACGGTCTCAGTACCGACCTTCTGACGTCCCCAGGGCCTCCTCCTCGTGATACGCCGCTATCTTGGCTGCCATCCACTCCGGAATCCATCCGGATCCCGCGGATAGTACTCCAGCTCAACAACCGCATCCGCACCACCAATCGGCCGTGCACTAATGACCGGTTCACGCATCCAGTCCGCCTCCTGATGCAGCACCCCTCAGCAGCCTCCATCCAAAAATGCGAGTACAACCACGCACCCCGATGCGGATCCACCTGAGACGGACGAACGTCAGAAAGCGCCAACCTTACCTCACGCGAAGGACGGACAGAACTTTTTTCCCCTCGACAGGAGGTCAACCAGTATTCATTCTCTCCCACTAGATGAACAGCATTACAGTACGCATCAACCCGGCAACCATCCACCTCATTCAACCACGCTCGAAGCAGCACTTCATAACGTTCAAACGGATCTAATGGGGCCATAGACTCTTCTGACATAATCAGCCTCCTTTAGGTTGAGGGGGGATGTTTTCGAACGAGCGATCTTTCATCACCCCATTAACGTCAGCCCAAAGCGGCTTCAAATTTAACTGGCACTCGTTCGGATTTGGTGAGCTTCGTGGGGTCAGCGGGGTCTGGGTACTGGAAGTCGAGAACCAGGTTGTTGAATCCGTCTGGGTTAGCCTGCACCTCCCGCTCGAAGTTCTTGTACGACTCCATTGTGCTGTGGCGCGGATTCTTGCTGACCTCCTCCAGCATCGCCACCATGTTGATCTCCTCCGGCGGCCCACCGAACTGGTCACCCACAATATGACCACCTTGGCGACGTCATAGAGGAGAACGCCCTCGCTCATCACTTTGGTTGTCAGGCCCCGATCTTCATCCAGTCGGGGACCGCGCCGGGGTCGCGGGGGAAGACCTCCAGCTCCTTGGCACAGTCCTCCGCCGTGTACGGCGGGTCGAGAACCGGCTCACGGTCGTAGTCGAAGTCGGAGATGAGCTTGTAGCCCTCACTGCTCTTCATGGACAGGGCCGCCCAGGTCCAGGTCCCGCCACGGGGGTGGGCCATGAGCGCCCGCAGGCGCACGGCCTCACGGACCAGCTCAACGGGCATCTCGTTCTCTGCCCACTGGGCGCGACGCAGAACGCCACGGGGCCTGAGCACACGGCTCGTCACGGCGGCGCGCGTCCCCACCCCCTCGACCTCCACCACGACTTCCTGGGCGTCCACGGACTGCATCCAGTTACCCCAATCGGTCGACATGTTCTGGAGCAGGACCATCTGCTCCTCCATCTGGCCGCCCATAGGTCCGTCCATCGGGCCATCCATCATGGTCACAATCCTCTCTGCCCGGCTGATTCCGGACCGCTCGGTCTGATCTCCCCGATTCTGCCCGATCCTGGGCCCGAGCCCCGGGACACCGACGACCGATGCGTCACAATCCGCCACCGGCAGACACCAGGCGTGGTTTCCTCCAGGATCCTCGGGCAGAATGACGTCACGACAGCCATCACTCGTTGATCGTTGATCTTCTTGATCGTTCGCTCGTCACCGCATCACAAGGAGCACCGCGTGTCCACTAACCAGCCCCGCCAGACCAAGGCCCAGCGTCGCGAGGCCGCGCGCCTCAAGGCCAAGGAGCTGCGCGAGGCCGAGGCCCGCCGCGCGCGCCGCAACACCATTGCCCGCCGCAGCTTTATCGGGACCGCGGGCGTGGCCGTGGCCGGCGGGCTCGGTTACCTGGTCTATCTCGGCGTCGATGCCAAGAACAAGCCCAAGAGCTCGAAGTTCCCCGCACCGAGCGAGGGCCTGCCCTCCGCGAAGGCGAACCAGAACGGCATCCCCAAGCAGGTCCTCGCTGACGCCTCCTGGACCTACGGCGAGGGTGCCTCACTCGACACCGTCGCCGCCTCAACCCCCGTCCTGGACATCTACTTCGACTACTCCTGCTCCCACTGCGCCCAGTTCGAGGGCATCCACACCCAGGAGATCAACCAGCTCCTGAGCGACAAGAAGATCACCCTGGCCCTCCACCCCTGCAAGATCCTCCACCAGGAGTGGACCAGCGTCGTCATGAACGCGATGGGCGTGGTGCTCGACGAGGCCCCGGCCCAGTCCCTGAGCTTCCACAACGCCGCCTTCGAGATCCTGTCCCAAGCCATTCAGACCAAGGACCAGAGCAACATGACGGTGGAGGGACTGGTCGCCGCCGCCACCAAGGTGAACGTCCCCAAGGAGGTCTCCGCCAAGTTCAAGGCGGCCATCGACTCCGACAAGTACAAGAAGTGGGTGGACCTCGGCGACGAGGCCTTCAAGGCCAGGGGGCTGGAGGGCACCCCCACCGTCTTCTTCAAGGGCGAGAAGGTCGACCTGAACAAGCTCCAGACGCAGACCTCCCTGACCGAGCTCGTCACCGGCGCCACCCCGACGGCGCAGCCCACCCAGCAGGCGACTCAGCAGCCCACCCGCAGCACGACTGATTCCGCACCGGGCCCCACCCCGCGCGGCTCACCCGGGCTCGCGGCCCTCGACGCCCACGGGCCCGGGCGGTGACGGGCACAGCACCGTCTCCCTGGTTTCCCGCCCCGGGGAGGTCTGTGTCAGACTGTCCCACGCACCTGCGGCCGCCTGACCGGCCGCGCGCCGCTTTAGCTCAGTTGGTAGAGCAGCTGTCTTGTAAACAGCAGGTCGTCGGTTCGAGTCCGACAAGCGGCTCCACTCATCGCCCGCAGCCGTGCCGGGGCCCGGCTGCTCCCGTCTCAGCCCCACCTCACGGCCCGGCCACGAGCGCACCACCGGGAGGGGACATGTCGGTGACCGCAGCACCAGCGGCGTCCTGCGCCCTCCACGACGCCGGCACCTGCCGCTCCTGCCCCCACCTGTCCCTGCCGTTGCCCGACCAGCTGGCCGCCAAGCAGTCCCGTGTCGCCGGCCTCCTGGCCGACCACGTCCCGGCCGGCCTGTGGCAGGCACCGGCCGCGAGCGCCCCCACCGGCTTCCGCAACAAGGCGAAGATGGCGGTGGCCGGGACCGCCGCCCACCCCACCCTGGGGATCCTCGACGGCGCCGGGAGCGGCGTCGACCTGCGCACCTGCCCGCTGCACGTGCCGGCGGTCGAGGCGGCCCTGCCGGTGCTGGCCGGCCTCATCACCGAGCTGGGCCTGCGCCCCTACGACGTACCCACGCGCCGCGGCGAGCTCAAGTACGTCCTGGTGACCGCCTCGCCCGACGACGACCTCATGGTGCGCTTCGTCCTGCGCTCCCGGCACCACCTGGAGCGGCTGCGCGCCGCCCTGCCGGACCTGCACCGGCGCCTGCCCCAGCTGGCGGTGGCCGCCGTCAACATCCAGAGCGTCCACCAGGCCGTCATCGAGGGACCCGAGGAGATCGTCCTGACCCAGGAGGACCGCCTCCTCATGCGCCTGAGCCTGCCGTCACCGGAGCACGGTGGCCGGGCCGGTCGGCGCGCCGACGGCGTCGAGCTGCCCCTCTACCTGCCCACCCGTTCCTTCTTCCAGACCAACACGGCCGTGGCCGAGGCGCTCTACGCCACCGCCCGCGACTGGGCGCAGGAGGCCCAGCCGGCCCGGGTGTGGGACCTGTTCTGCGGCGTCGGCGGCTTCGCCCTGACCCTGGCGGCGCCCGGTCGCCGGGTGCTGGGGGTGGAGGTCTCAGCGTCGGCCATTGACGGGGCGCGTGCGGCCGCCGATCTCATGGGACTGGACCCCGCCCTGGTGCGCTTCGAGGCCGGGGACGCCCGCGTCCTGGACCCGGCCGCCCCCGGGGATCGCGCCGCCGGGGCGCAGCGGCCGGACCTGCTCGTGGTCAACCCGCCCCGGCGCGGGATCGGGGAGCAGCTGGCCGACAGGATCGAGGGCCTCCGGCGTGGGAGCGGGTGCTCTACTCCTCCTGCAACCCGCGCACGCTGGCGGCGGACCTGGCGCACCTGCCCTCGATGCGGGTGGTGCGCTCGCGCCTGTTCGACATGTTCCCGCACACCGAGCACGCCGAGGTGCTCGTGGAGCTGGTGCGGGACTGAGCCCGCGTCTACTCGAGCTCGGCCAGGGCGGTGCGCACGTCGGCCAGGGGCGCTGTTGATGGCCTCCAGCCTCGAAGGGGGACCTCGAGGTCGCGCACGCGCACGGCCAGGTCGGCCAGGTCCCGGGCCTCGGCGAAGCCCTGTCCGGCCAGGGTGCGGGCGGTGGTCACGGAGTCGGCCTGCCCGGCGCCAGCGGCCGCGGCCGCCTCGATGAGCTCCAGGAGCGGCCCCTGGATGACGCCGAGGTCCTCGGCCACGACATCCAGCTCGCCGCCCACCAGCTCGCGGCGCGCGTCGAGGAGGCCGACGCGCTGGGTCAGGTTGTCGGCGCCGTCGCTCAGTGCCGAGCACAGCTCGGTGAGGCTGCCGACGGCGTCGTTGGCGTCGACCTCGTCCCTGGCCCTCGATGATCTGGAGGGCGAAGATCCCGGCGGCCAGGTTGTGCAGGCGGGCCAGTGCGATGCGGAAGCTCACCGAGTCCAGGTCGCCGCGCAGCGCCTCGATCTGGCTGCTCAGCGGGTGGAGCTGCTCGGAGCACTCCAGGACCAGGGCGTCGACCTGCTGGCAGCGTGCGGCGACGTCGTCGGCCTGCTCGCCGTGGCCCAGGACCTCGACGTCGGCACCGACGGCCCGCATGGCCTCGCGCAGGGTGCCCAGGCGGGCCGAGAGGGCCCCGATCTCGCCGGCCCTCCTGCCCAGCAGGTCAATGCCGAGCCGCCGGCCCTCCTGGAGGATGCCGACCAGCCCGGCGGTCTCGGCCTCGATCCGGCTCATGGCGTCCAGGATCCGGGCCACGGGGCCGTCGGCCTGCGGGCTGTCGGGGATGCCGACGCCGTGGGCGAGCAGCTCGCCGACCTCGGCGACCAGCACCCGGCGGGTGAAGTCGATGGCGTCGGCGTAGCCCAGGGCCTGCAGCTCGGCCTGGAGGGCGGCCTGCCCGGCGGCGGCCACCTCCCGGCGGGTGGAGCCGGCCGCGGCGGAGGCCTCCTCGACGTCGCGGACCCGGGCGTAGGCGGCCTCGATGTCGTCGCGCAGGTCGGTGAGCATCGGCAGGGTGCGCACGGACAGGTAGCCGGAGCCGGAGGGAACGATCGTGGCGAAGACGCGGTAGTGGCCGTCGTCGGAGGAGCGGTTGGTGATGTAGGCGCTGGCGGCCCGGCCCTCCTCGATGGCGTCCCAGATGGAACGGAACAGGCCGGCGGGCATGTCCGCGTGCCGCACCACGTTGTGGGCCCGCCCCACCAGGGCGCCGCGCGGGTAGCCGGACAGGCGCATGAAGGTGGAGTTGGCGCGGCGGATGCGTCCGTGCGAGTCCGTGGTGGAGAAGAAGAGCTCGTCGGCGGCGAAGACGTGCTCGACGGGAGCTGCGGACTCGACCATGAGTGACCTTCCTTGGGGGCGCAGGCGTGCGAGCGCATTGGGGCTGCGGCGGCTGCGGGACGTCGTGGAACCTTGGTTGGAAGCCTACTCTTGACCGGCCTGAGCGGGTCGCCGATCGCATGCCGGGGCGCCCCACCGGTCGAGGCGCCCCGCCGGATTCTTCCGGTCGGTGGGACGCCTCGCCGCCCGGAGCGCCTCCAGGCGGTAGGCTCCAGGGGCTGACAGGGAACCGTCGCGGGAGCAGCCCGCTCGGCCCGCCGCCTCTTTTCAACCAGCAGGAGAACTCCTCATGACCGTTGAGCTCGTCACCACCTCCAGCCCGGAGATCGTCGAGGGCCATGGAGCGCCTCATCCCGCAGCTCTCCCGCAGCGCCCCGGCGCTGAGCGCCGAGCAGTGCGAGGCCTTCATCGCTCAGGAGGGGGTCTTCCTCTTCGTCTTCCGGCCCGAGGCCGAAGCCGGCCAGAGCGCCCCGATCCTGGGCATGCTCACCCTGGCGACCTTCACGATCCCCACGGGCCTGCGCGCCTGGGTGGAGGACGTCGTCGTCGATGGTGAGGCCCGCGGCCAGGGCGCCGGGCAGGCCCTCGTGGAGGCCGCCGTCGAGCACGCCGGGAAGCTGGGCGCGCGCACCGTGGACCTCACCTCCCGGCCCTCGCGCGAGGCCGCCAACCGCCTCTACCGCCGCGCCGGCTTCGAGCTGCGGAGACCAACGTCTACCGCTACGCCCAGGCCTGAGCCGCACTCGCCCGCTGCCCCTCACCGGCCGCCTCCTCTCCGCACCAGCCACCGTCACCATCACTTCGACCGAATCTTCAGAAACGACGCGGCTCCGGGTCGTTTCTGAAGATTCGGTCGAAGTGTGGGCGCGCGAAGGCGGCGTGCGGGCACGCCCTCTGAGCCGCGATCCCGCGCGTCTTCAGGCCAGGAGGGCGTCGATGAAGGCGGCCACGCTCGGGGTGGTGCGCCCGCCGGCGGCCTCGATGACGTCGCCAGGGGCGCCGACCATCGCGCAGGGGACGTCGGCCCGCCCGAACATCGAGATGTCGTTCCAGGAGTCGCCCACGGCGGCCACCTCACTGACCTCCACGCCCTGATCGGCCAGGAGCGCAGCGAGCCGGCCCAGGCCCGTCCCCTGGACTCCCCCGCGGCGGTGACGTCCACGAAGCCGGTCGAGCGGGTGCAGCTGACGCCGTCGACGCTCTCCTCCAGGCCTCGGGCCAGCGCCGCGGCGACCCGGGCATCGGGGATGTGCAGCGGCATCGAGGTGACCCCCAGGCCCGCGACCTGCGACAGGGGCGCCGCGGTGAATCGGTCAGGGGGCGTGCGCTGGTCCGTGGACAGGCCGATCGGGTCATCCAGCACGTAGTCGCGCTCGAGGGTTGAGGCGAACACGGAGACGGGGACCGCAGCGATGTCGCCAACCGCCCGGACGACCGCCCGCACCTGGTCGGCCTCAAGCATCCGGGTGCGGTGCACCCGACCGGCCGAGTCGATGACGGTCGTGCCCGTGGCGCACACGGCGTAGTCGTAGTCCAGGCCGATGGACGTCGAGGCCCGGGCCACCTCGACGGCGTGCTGTACCAGCCGCACCGAACGCCCCGTGGCCAGCACCAGGAGGTTGCCGGCCTCGCGCCAGCGCAGGAGGGCCTCGGCGTCGGCCTGCCCGACGGCGTGGTGGAAGACGAGGGTGCCGTCAAGATCCGTGGCAAGCAGGCGCATGCCGGCGAGCATAGCTCGCGCTCCGCGAGCCCGCCGCGCGCACCAGCGCATCGACGCCGCAACACTTCGACCGAATCTTCACAAAGGACCCGGAGCCGCGTCGTTTGTGAAGATTCGGTCGAAGTGTGCGGGACCTAGGCAGTGGGCCGGCCCATGAGGGAGTCGATGAGGTCGGCGAGGCTGGAGACCGTGCCGTCGCACTGGGCCACCACCTCCGGCGGCGACCAGGGCAGGGCGTAGGAGTGGTCGGCGGCCTGGTGCATGGAGATGTCGTTCCAGGAGTCCCCGATCGACCAGGTCTCCACCGGCTCCGGCGAGCGCGAGCCGACGTCGGGACCCACCGAGCCGCCGGCCGTCGCCTCACTCGCCTCGCCGGTCAGAGCCTCCCCGTATCCCCGGCCGTCTCCAGGGTGGGCGGCTCGGCAAGGCTCGCCACCAGCTGCCTGAGGCCCGCCCCCTTGGAGGCCGAGGCGGGCACGACGTCAATGAAGTCCTGGTTGCGGAAGCCCACCGCCTGCCCCTCCCAGCGCCGGTGCAGGTAGGTCTCGGTGCGCGAGGCCATCTCCGGGTCGGTGAAGCGCATCGGCACACCGATGATCTCGCGCCCGTCCAGCTCTCGCCGGGTGGCCGGCCGGAACAGGGTCAGCAGGTCCGACCCGGAGCCGATCGTGTCGTAGACGAGCAGGTCCTCGTCCAGCCCGGTGGTGAAGACGGTGACGCCCGGCGCCCCTTCGACGAAGTCGAGGATGTCCTCGACGACGCCGGCAGGCAGGGCCGTCGAGTCACGCACCCTGATGTCCTCATCCACGATGGCGGCCCCCGTGTAGAGGATGGCGTTGTCGAACTCCAGGCCCATGGGCACCACGACGTGCTCCAGCGCCGAGACCGACCTGCCGGTGTTGATGACCAGGAGGTTGCCGGCCGCCCGCCACCGGGCCATGGCCTCGCGGTCGCGCAGCGAGATCGTCCCGTTGAAGACGATGGTGCCGTCCAGGTCGGTGGAGATGAGCCTGCGTGGCATGGGAGTCCTTTCCGTTCAGGTTCTGCCGGTCTCCAACCGCCTCAGAGCGGCCTGCGAGCCGCCCAGGAGTCGTGAGGAATCGCTAGGAGCCGTCAGCAGCCTTATTCTCCTCATTCCTCGCAGCGGCGTCAGCGGACTCGTCCGACTCCTGACCGGCCTCCCGGCGGGCCTTCTTCTCCGCCTTGCGGGCCTTCTTGGCCTGCTTCCTGTCCTCGCGCTCCTGGCGCTCTGCGGGGCCCACTGGGCGTAGTCCTGCAGGAGGCTGCGCGAGTCGGGGTGAGGATCTTGTTGTCCTCGAGCAGCCCCTCGGCGCGCAGGGTCATGAACCGCAGGTACTCGGGGTTGCGGGTGAGCCCGTACTGGCGCTTGGCCTCCTCCAGGTCGGAGACGTCGCGGCGCACCTGGCGCTCGATCATGACTCGTCCCCCCATGAGGAAGATGGCCGCGAGCAGGGCCAGGATCGAGCCGATCCCCCGGGTGAAGGGGTAGAGGATGCAGGCGATGACCATGAGCCAGGTGACGTACTTGCCCATGGAGTGCGTGTATCCGCGCCAGCGGCCGTCGTCCCCGGTGGCCCAGGCACGGAGCTTGGCGCGCCCGTCAGGATCCCCGCCGTTGAACCAGTCGCGCACCCGGGTGCCGAGGGACTTTCCGCCGCCGGTCCTGCCGCTCTCACTCATGCTCGGTCGCCTTCCAGGATCGTGGTGATGAGCTCGGCCATGGAGCCCGCGGTCGTCTCGCATGCGGCCGTCACCTCCGGTGGGGACCAGGGCAGGGCGACGGCGTGGTCGGCGACGGCGTGCATGTCCAGGTCGTTCCAGGAGTCGCCGATGGTCCAGACCTCGACGTCCCGTCCCGCCAGGGGCCCGTCCAGGAGGGCCCGCAGCCCGGCGCCCTTGGTGGCGCCGGCCGGTACGAGGTCGAGGAACTCCTGGTTGCGGTGGCAGTCCAGGACGCCCTCCCAGCGCTGGGTGAGGTCTCGTTGGAGGCGGTCGCGCAGGGCGTCGTCGGTGACGCGCAGGGGTACGCCGATGAAGCGGTGCGCGTCCATCTCCTCCAGGGTCATGTGCTCGAAGACCGCCAGGATCGGGGAGATCTCATCGTTGTTGTCGGCCAGGATGTAGTCGGTCTCGATGGTGGTGGCGTAGGTGGTCACCCCTGGCAGGTCGACGGTGCGGGTGGCCACGTCGCGGGCGACGCCGTCGGGCAGGTAGCGGGCGGAGAGGACCTGGTAGCCGCTGTCGATGAGGACCGCCCCGGTGAAGACGACGCCGTAGTCGAAGTCGACGCCCAGGGCTCCAGGACGTCGCGGGTGGCGAAGGAGGACTTGCCGGTGTCCACGGCCAGGAGGTTGCCGGCGGCCCGCCAGCGGGCCATGGCCTCGCGGTCGGCCGGGGAGACGGTGCGTTCGAAGACGATGGTGGCGTCCAGGTCGGTGACGAGGAGTCGGGTCACGCTGATTCCTTGCTGCTGGGGCGGAGAACAGGGGACGACGTCGAAACGGGACGGGTGGGCGATGACAGGCGCCGGCGGAGTCCGGGAGGAGCCTTCAGCATTCTACCGAGCGTGCGGAGCGGGGAAGCCTCCCTGGGTCTTCCCCGCTCCATGACGAGTGGCATGAGCTGGGCTGTCAGGCTCCTGGCACGCCCAGGATGTGTGCCCAGCGCCCCAGGATGCCGACGACGAACATGCCCAGGATGATCCACAAAGCATTGACCTTCTTATTGAGCAGCCACATGCACAGGAAGGTCAGGCCCAGCGCCGCCAGGCCAGGCAGCAGCTGGTTGAGGACGTCCTGAAGGGTCGTCGTCGTGACGATATGAGTCTCTCGGTCCTCGACCTGGGAAACCACCAGCGGGGAAGTAGATCTTGGTCCACTGCGACACCAGCGCCCCCATGACGAACAACCCCATGATGGCGGCCATCTGAGTGATCTTCTTGAGCTGGCCGCCGCCGACCTCAGCGACCAAGGCGGTCCCCCGCTCGTAGCCGACCTTCAGACCGTACCAGCGGGTGAGAACACGCAGGAGGTTGATGCCCACGAAGAACAGCAGCGGCCCCAGGAAAGAACCGTTGAGAGCCAACGACGCCCCCAAGGCCGCCAGGACGGGGCGAGCGGTCCCCCAGAAGATGGGGTCACCGATACCGGCCACCGGCCCCATGAGGCCGATCTTGACGTTGGTGATGGCGTCCTCGCCAATGTCCTCACCCTTCGACTTCTGCTCCTCCATGGCAGCGGTGACGCCGAAGATGACCGAGGAGGCCCAGGGGTGGGTGTTGTAGAACTCCAGGTGCCGCTTGAGCGCGGCGGCCTCAGCGGCCTTGTCACCGCGGTAGACCTTCCGGATGGCCGGCATGAGCGTGTAGCAGAAGCCCATGGCCTGCATGCGCTCGAAGTTGAAGGAGCCGAGCAGGAAGGTGGAACGCCAGTACATCCGCATGAGATCGCGGTTGTTGAGCATCTTCTCCGAGGTGGCCGGAGCGGTTTCAGTAGTCATGAGAGTCTTCCTTCTTTCAGCTCAGTCGAGCTCGTCGTCGAGGTCGTCATCCAGGTCAGTGCTGGAACCGCCACTGGCTGCGGGGGAGGCGGCGGGCAGGCGCACGGAGTCATGGAACTCGGGGTTGAGCTGGACGTAGATGACGGCCAGGCAGGCCCCCAGGATGCCCAGGGCCACAAGCGAGATGGAGGTGGGCGTGGAGCTGACGATCCAGTGGGCCATACCTTTGAACTCCTCATGACGCTGATCCACAACTGTTCCGCTGTGGGAGGTAATGGTGGTGGCGAAGGTGGCGAAGACGAAGCCCAGGAAGAAGAAGGGCATGAGCTTGCGCGCTTCATCATGTTGATGACCATGGCGTAACCAACGACGACGATGAATCCACCGGCGATGTTGAGCCCCTCGGTGACGACCTTGGGAATGGACTCCAGGGTGCTCCTCACGGCTTCACCGTTGGCCAGGATGGCGACGGCGGCCGTCGGAACGGCCACCCGCAGTCCCTGAAGACCCAAGGCCGTGAAGTGCATGATGGCAATACCCCGGTAGTTAGTCTGCTCGGCGAAACGGTCCGCCTGATGGGCGAAGAAGATAGCGATCGTTCGCACGAAGATCGTCAGCCCTGGCCCCGCCGCGGCCACCAGCACCGCCACAGTCACAGCCTGGTTGATGGCATCGCCCTGCGCGACTCCCTGATTCACGAAGATCACGGCCACGACAGTGGATACGGTGGAGGCCAGGGCTGCGTCAGGAGCCATGGCGGCACCGACGTTCATCCAGGCCAGAGCGATGAGCTCGAGGAATCCGCCGGTGACGATGCCGACGGTGGGGTTGCCCATGGCGATACCGGTCAGGGTGCAGGCGACGAGCGGGCGGTGGAACTGCCGCTCGTCCAGGACGCTGGCCATGCCCGCGACGAATGCCACGAGCGTGACCAGAATGATCTGGATCAGGTTGATGTCTTGCACGGTTCGTCTCTCTCACGTGAGGGGTTGACAGGACACTCCTGCTGAGCCCGCCACCGATGGCGACGGGATGGAGGTGTCTGAGGGAGGTGTCGGGAGGGAGCTGCTTCCTTAGAGCAGGCCCTTGTCCTTGAGGGCCCCCATGAGGTCGGAGCTCGCGGTGGAGGGCACCTGCTGGATGTACTGCCTGATGCCGCGGGAGTCGATCTCCTTGAAGGCCTCGACGTCCTCAGGGCCGGCGTAGACGGCCTGGGAGACCTGGCTGGTGCCCTGCTTGAAGGTCATGCCGCCGACATTGACCTCCTTGGCCTCCACGCCCAGGTCGAGCAGGCGCACGATGTCGGCCGGGGTCTCGACGACGATGACCGCCTTGAGGGTCTCGTACTTGGGGTTCTTGTAGACGCGGGCGGCCTTCTCCACGCCCAGCACGTGGACCTTCACCTTGCCACCGCCGGTCTGCAGCATGAGGGTCTTGCGCAGCTCGTCGTTGGCGGCGCCGTCGGAGACGGCGAGGATGGCCTCGGCTCCCAGGGACCCGGCCCAGTTGTTGGCGACCTGCCCGTGGACCAGGCGGGAATCGATACGCAGGAGCTTGACGTCCATCAGAGCTCGTCTCCTTCATCGTCGGAAGTGGTGGTGGATGCGGGGGTGAAGACCTCGGAGAGGACCTTGACGCCGTCCGTGGCGGACGTCCGCGCGGCCTCCACGAGCTCGGTGAGGCCGGCCCCGGTGAGACGACGGGAGAGGACCTCGATGATCATGGGCAGGTTGACGCCGGTGACGACGTCGGCATCGTCGCGCCCCGCTGCGAAACGGGCCGCAGCGTTGTAGGGGCTACCGCCGAAGAGGTCGACGAGGATGAGGTGCTCCTGACTGGGGAGCCTTCGACTGCGGCGGCATACTTCGCCAGCAGGTCGTCGGGGCCCTCGGAGGACCTCGAAGGTGACGGCGACGACGTCGTCACTGGGACCGACGATCATCGCGGAGGAGGCGACAAGACCTTCAGCCAGGTGTCCGTGCGCGGCTATAACCAGGGAAACCATGGGCGGGAACCTTTTTCATTCGGGCCGCCGCCAAGGGCTCGTGAGGCCTGGGCAACAGCAACGTGTGTGACATGGCGACGATAAAGACGATCAGCGTGATCGCCACCACTCAGGCGTCCACCACTTTCACACAGAAGCGCACAAAACCAACGAAGATAACGCGCGTTACCAACCCACCACCAGACGTTTACGCAGGAAGTGAGCGTTTTAAATCTCATCAATCCCGAACAGGGAGCACTTCAGGCATTACATTGTGTTGTGCGCCACACAACAGGACAATGGTCCTAGTTCTTCGTGGGGCCTCACCCTCGGGGCACGTTGCGCTCGAGCTCGGCCAGCCAGGCCGTCGCGGCGGCGTCGGAGGGCATGCGCCAGTCGCCCCGGGGGGACAGTGAGCCGCCGGCGACCACCTTGGGCCCGTTGGGCAGGGTGGAGCGCTTGAACTGGTTGGTGAAGAAGCGCCGGTGGAACAGCTCGAGCCAGCGACGGATCTCCGGGAGGTCATAGGCGACCCTCTCAGACGGCGGCAGCCTCTGGCCAGTCCCCGGCCTTCGCATCCGCCCACGCCTTGTGCGCCAGGAAGGCGATGCGGCTGGGGCGCGAGCCGCGGCGCAGCACGTGCCACAGGGTGAAGTCCTGCAGGGCGTAGGGGCCGATCTTGGCCTGGGTCGACTGGATGGCGCCGCCGGCCTCGGCCGGGACCAGCTCGGGACTGATCTCGGTGTCCAGGATGGACAGCAGCGTGCGCCCGACGGCGTCGTCGAACAGCTTCTCGGCAACCACCCAGCGGATGAGGTGCTGAATGAGGGTCTTGGGGATGCCGGCGTTGACGCCGTAGTGGGCCATCTGGTCGCCCACCCCGAAGGTGCACCAGCCCAGGGCGAGCTCGGAGAGGTCCCCGGTGCCCAGGACGATGCCGCCGCGGTGGTTGGCGATGCGGAAGAGAAAGTCGGTGCGCAGGCCCGCCTGGACGTTCTCGAAGGTGACGTCGTAGAGCTCGCGCTCGCTCGCACCCTCGGGCAGGACCCCGGTGCGGGCGTACTCGCCGTAGGGGTGGCCCATCTCGGTGAGCATCTGGGTGGCAGTGGCCCGGATATCGAGCTCCTCGAAGGTGCAGCCCAGGCCGACGGCGAGGTCCTCGGCGTTGCGGCGCGTGTGCCGGCGCTCGTGGCGAAGCCGGGCATGGTGATGGCGTGGATGTCCGAGCGGGGCCGGCCCAGGCGGTCCATGGCGCGGGCGGCGACGATGAGGGCGTGGGTGGAGTCCAGGCCGCCGCTGACACCGATGACGATCTTGGGGTTGCCGATGGCCCCCAGGCGCTGGACGAGGGCGGCCACCTGGATGTTGTAGGCCTCGTAGCAGTCCTGGGCGAGGCGGGCCGGGTCGTCGGGCACGAAGGGGAAGCGGTCCACACGGCGGCGCAGACCGATGTTCGTGCGCGGAGCCGTCAGCTCGGCGACGCCGATCCGGATGCGCCGGAAGGCCGCCGGGTCGGTGAAGGTGGTGGCCGCGGCCGGGGCACCGGCGACCGGGGAACTCAGGGTGCGGCCGTTGTCGGCAAAGGTCCCCTGGCGCAGGCGCTCGGCGCGCAGGCCCTCGATGTCGACGTCGACGACGGTGGCGCGCGGCCCGTCGGGGAAGCGCTCGGTGGAGCCGAGCAGCTCGCCGTTCTCGTAGACGAGGGTCTGCCCGTCCCAGGCCAGGTCCGTGGAGGACTCGCCCTGTCCGGCGGCGGCGTAGACGTAGGCGGCCACCCCCCGGGCCGACGACGAGCGGGCCAGCAGCTCACGGTCCTCGGCCCGCCCCACCGTGATGGGCGAGCCCGAGAGGTTGACCAGGACCGTCGCCCCGGCCAGCGCCGCCACGGAGGAGGGCGGGACGGGCACCCACATGTCCTCGCAGACCTCGACGTGGAAGGTCAGGCCGGGGACGTCCTCGACCTCGAACAGAAGGTTCACCCCGAAGGGGACCCGGGCGACCGGCTCGGTACCGCCGGCGCCGTCGGGTGCTCTCGGTGCTGTCAGCACCGCCGCGCACGCCGGGCAGCTCAATGCCTCCACCCCGGCGGGCAGGGCGTCGCCGGGAGCGAAGTGCCGCTTCTCGTAGAACTCCCGGTACGTGGGCAGGTAGGACTTGGGGGCGATACCGCGCACCCGCCCGCCCTGGATGACCAGGGCGCAGTTGTAGAGGCGGTCGCCCAGGCGCAGGGGCGCGCCCACGACGAGCGCGGGCAGGAGGTCGGCGCTGGCGGCGCGCAGGGTCTCGATGGCGGTGAGCACGTCGGACAGGAGGACGTCGGACAGGAGGAGGTCGTCGATGGCGTAGCCGGTCAGGCACAGCTCGGGGAAGGCGGCCAGACAGACACCATCGTCAGCCAGGGTGCGGGCCTGCTCGATGATGGCGGCGGCGTTGGCGGCCGGATCGACCGGCACCACCGGCAGGGTGACGGCGGCGACGCGGGCGAAGCCCTGGTCGTAGGCGGAGAGGAACTCAATATTGGTCGCTGCGGCGTTCACGGTGTCGGTCACGGCTCGATCCTCCCATCGACGGCGCCTTCCGCGAGACCGCCGCCCTCGTGTCACGGCCGGGGATCTCGGCGCATTAGGGTGCACCTGTCCAGCAGCACGGTGCAGCACGGTGCAGTGCACTGCGCCCACCGCGTCACCCGTGGAACCGGGGGTGACGCGGTGGGCGCAGACGCGATCAGTCAGTACTGGACGGGGGCGGGCTCGTCGAGCATGAGGCACCAGGCCGCGACGTAGACCAGGCACATGGGGACCGGCCAGGAGGCAGGCCAGGAGCGCCCCGACGCGCACCGCGGTCACCGGCATGTTCCAGGCCTCGGCCAGTCCCCCGCAGACGCCGCTGAGAATGCGGTGCTCACGGGAACGCCGGGGCAGGGAGGCGCGGAAGCGGGAGAACTCACCCAACCGGCCGGAGGCGGCGCCCTCACCCTCGGAGCCGGTGGACTGACTGAACTGACCGGGGTACTGCTGCTGCGTCATGGCAACAAGTCTGGGCGACAGGGCTGCCACCCGCTATCGGGGAGCCCCCTGAGAAGTCCCCGATGTTTCTCAAGGCCCGCCCCTGAGTGCTTGCTCAGAACCGGCGGACCACGTAATTTATCACCGGTGCTAACGCGCGTTATCGGATCGACGCGAGGTGGCACAACAGTCCCTCACCACACCGATGCTGCGCCCGTCCGCGCACAGTCCCGTTCACAGCGAGCTCGTTCCCCGGAGGACATGACATGAGTCGGATCACCCGGCCACTCAGTGCACTGACCGCCTTCTGCCTGCTCGCAGCCGGCTCTACGCTGGCCTCCATGCCCGCCGCCGCCTCTGGCCAGGCCCGACCGGCCGCCGCTTCTCCAACCGCTCCGCACACCGACCAGGCCGGAGAGCGGTGGCGTCCACAGACCCACTACACACCCCAGAAGAACTGGATGAACGACCCCAACGGACTCGTCTACTACGACGGCGAGTACCACATGTTCTACCAGTACAACCCCGAGGGCTCGGACTGGGGCAACATGTCCTGGGGCCACGCGGTCTCCAAGGACCTGGTCCACTGGGAGGAGCTGGGCGTGGCGATCCCGCACACCTCCCAGTACGGGGTGTTCTCCGGCTCGGCGGTCATCGACACCAAGAACACCTCCGGCCTGGGCAGCCCGGACAACCCGGCCATGGTCGCGGTGTGGACGCGGGCCGACGTCGGCGGCAACCAGTCCCAGTCACTGGCCTACTCCACGGACAAGGGTCGCACCTGGAACCTGTACAACAACGGCGACCCGGTCCTGGACATCGGCTCCAACGAGTTCCGCGACCCCAAGGTCTTCTGGGACGAGACCTCCGGCCGCTGGACCATGGTGGTCTCCCACGCCACCGAGCACCGCATCTCCTTCTACTCCTCGCCCGACCTCATCCACTGGACAGAGCAGTCCAGCTTCGGCGGGGAGGGCATCACCTCGGCGGTGTGGGAGTGCCCGGACTTCTTCCCCCTACCGGTCGACGGCAGCACCAAGGAGACCAAAGTGGGTCCTCGTGGTCACGGTGGCCGACTCCGCCCAGTACTTCGTGGGCAGCTGGGACGGCTCCACCTTCACCCCCGAGAAGATCCCCCACTACACCGGTGAGGAGGGCACGCCCCTGGCCGACTTCGAGAACAGCTACACCGGCTGGAAGTCCGAGGGCGCCGCCTTCGGCTCGGGCCCGGCCACCGGGGACCTGCCCGGGCGCCAGGGCAGGGCCTACGTGGACTCCTTCGGCAGCGGCGACGCCGACACCGGCACGCTGACCTCGGATGAGTTCACGGTCTCCTCGTCCTACATCAACCTGCGCACCGCCGGCGGCAAGCACCCCTACAATCCGCAGGCCACCGGAGACAACGGCGGCGGCAGGCTCCTGGCCGGCTTCGACGGCTCCTGGGACGGCTGGACCGTGGAGGGCACCGCCTTCGGCACCACGCCCCCTCAGGGCGCCACCCCCGGCCAGCAGCCGCTGGTCAACCACTCCAGCGCCGGGCTGCTCAACACCTACTTCGACGCCTCCACCGGGCAGGGCTCGGACGCCACCACCGGCACCGCGACCTCACCGACCTTCACCATCGACTCCGCCTACCTCAACCTCCTCATGGGCGGCGGCAACAACCCGCGCCCCGAGGACGGCACTGACGGGGGCTCCGGGGCGACCGTCGTCGAGCTCGTCGTCGACGGCAAAGTGGTGCGCTCGGCCACCGGCCGCAACCTGGAGGAGCTCAACTGGCAGAGCTGGGACGTCAGCGACCTCAAGGGCAAGTCGGCCCAGATCGTCGTCACCGACACGCAGGCCACCGGCCCCTGGGGACACATCCTCCTGGACGAGGTGCGCGCCTCTGACACGAAGGCCTCCCCCTTCGCGGACAACACCTCGGTCAACCTCGTCGTTGACGGCAAGGTCGTCGCCTCCGCCACCGGCAACAACTCCGGGACCCTGGAGTGGACGAGCATGGACGTCTCCGCCTACAAGGGCCGCAAGGCCCGCCTGGTCATCGAGGACCACAACGGCAACGCCGAGGGACTGGGAGCCACCTCATGGTCGACCAGATCCTCCAGTCCGACACGAAGGCCTTCTCCGGGGCCGACGTCGTCCCGCGCCTGGACTACGGCAAGGACTACTACGCGGCCGTCACCTGGGACAACGTCCCCAACGGCAAGCGCTACCAGGTGGGTTGGATGAGCAACTGGGCCTACGTGCGCGACCTGCCCACCACCACCTGGCGCACCGCCATGTCCACGGTGCGTGAGATGGGGCTGACCCGGGTGGACGGCACGCTGCGTCTGACCGCCCAGCCGGTGACGGCCCTGGAGTCCCTGCGCACCGGCCAGGAGCTCACCCGGAGCGACACCGACATCCCGGCGGGCGACACCTCCCTCGGCCAGGCCGCCCAGGGAACCTCCCTGGACATCAGCGTCGACCTGAGTCCCGGCCAATCATCCTTCGCCGGCCTCAAGGTCCTCGACAACGGCGAGCAGTACACGCTCATCGGCTACGACGCCAAGGCCGAGCAGCTCGTCGTGGACCGCACCCACTCCGGGGTCACCGACTTCTCCCCGAAGTTCCCGGGACGTTCCACTGCCCCGCTGTCACCGGACAGCAAGGGGCAGGTCCACCTGCGCATCATCGTCGACGCCCACTCCGTAGAGGTCTTCGCCGCCGACGGCACCCCCGTCATCACCGAGACCGTCTACCCCAAGGAGAACGCCACGAACGTCTCACTCCACGCCGAGGGCGGTACGGCGCACCTGAACTCGCTGAGCCTGTGGCACCTGGGATCCCCTAAGGAGTCCACCGGGGCCGCCGAGGGCCCCGACTCCCCGGCCCCGGCAAGCCGGCCGCGCACAAGCCGGCCGGCCACGGTCAGGCGGAGGCCGCCGCCGCGACGAGCCCGGGCACGCAGCGGCCGCCGGCACAGGCACGTCGGGCAGGTTCCCGCTGGCGCGCACCGGGGCCTCCGTGACGCTGGGCGTCCTGGCCACGCTCGCCACCGCAACCGGCGCTCACGTGCTGCGCCTGCGCCGTCGGCGGGCCTGAGAGACGGCGCGACGCGCCGTCAGGCCAGAGCAGCGGCGGATGATCTGCCCGGGCAGGAGCGTCTCGTCAGGCACCTCCCCGCCCCGCATGAGGGTCAGCAGGTGGGAGACGGCCACCCGCCCCATCTCCTCGAAGGGCAGGGCGATCGTCGTCAGGGCCGGATGGACCTGGTCGGCGATGAGCTCCTGGTCATCGATCCCGATGACGGCCACGTCCTCACGCACCCGCAGGCCCTGCGCGCGGATCGCGTCGTAGGCCCCCAGAGCCATACGGTCATTGCCGCACACCAGACCGGTCAGCCAGGGATGATCCGTCAGGAGACGGGCGGCGGCGGCGTACCCTCCCGGGTGGTGCCGTGACCGACGGCCACGTGAACAGTGCTCCAGGGGATTCCGGCCTGCTCCAGGTAGGTCCGGCAACCGACACGCCGGCCTGGGGCGGCCTCACCGTCCTTCGGATCGAGCTCGATGACGCCGATGTCGCGGTGATGCCCCTCCAGGAGGGCCTGAGCGGCCAACCGCCCCATCTGCTCCTCGTCGGGACGCACGCAGGGAAGACCGGAGAGCGGGTCGATGCAGTGGACCAGGACGGTGGGGATCTCACGGGCCTGCGCCGGCATACGGACCCGGCAGTTCCAGCCCGTGGCGTAGATGATGCCCTCGACCCGGGACTTCAGAAGCGTCTCGAAGGCTTCGGAGTCCGTGGTCGTCTCGGTCGAGGACGGCACGATGAACAGGGTGTAGCCGGCACGTCGGACCGTGTCCTGGATACCGCGGATCGTGGCGGCGCCGAAGGGACTGGTGACGATCTCGGAGACCAGGCCAATGAGAGCGGAGCGGCGCGACGCCAGGGCGCGCGCACCGCCGTGCGGGCGGTAGCCGAGCTGCGCGGCCACGTGCTGGACGCGCTCACGGGTCTCCGGGGCGATACGGGCGTCGTCGCGGTTGTTGAGCACGAAGGACACCGTGGTGCGCGAGACGCCGGCCTCCCTGGCCACGTCCTCCATGGTGGTCCTGTAGGTGTCCTTCACCCAGCCCCCTCCCGGCCTCACCGACTCCGCCGTCAGCCCGCCCGGTCCGGACCCGGCACGTGCTCCACCTGGCATCCTGTCCGCAGTCTGCCAGGACGACGGCGCAGCGCATAACCCTGAACGCCGGCAAGCGGGTCTCAGGCACCGCACGACACCTGAACCCGTCACACATCCACGGAGACACCCCTTAGGGCTGATTGCCGTGACCACGACATCCACCCCCGATTTCACGGTGCGCGCCGTCCTGTGGGACATGGACGGCACTCTCATGGACTCCCAGCCCTTCTGGGACGAAGCCTTCATCCACCACTGCCAGGCCCTGGGCGGCGACCCGCGTCCCGAGCTCGTCGCCCAGATGACGGGAGCCTCGATCCGTCAGGCCCGAGAGCTCATCGCCGCCACCGGCGCCACCCGTTCCTGGGACGATCCGGCCACGCAGGAGGCCTTCGAGGCGATCGCGCACGACGTCGAGGCCTCCGTGAGCGCCGCCCCTCCCCTGCTGCCCGGGGCACTGCGGATCACCTCGGCGCTGTCGGAGGTGGGGCTGGCCCAGGGGATCGTCTCGGCCTCACCGCGCCGGATCGTCGAGAAGGTGGCCTCCGCGCTCGGCGACGTCTTCGCCGTCCTGGTCACCGGTGACGACGGCGTCGGGGCCAAGCCCGATCCACTGCCCTACGCCACGGCGGTCGAGCGCCTCGACCTGCGCCCCGAGGACTGCGTCGTCGTCGAGGACTCCCCGACAGGGGCGGCCTCGGCCCGGGGCAACGGGATCCACGTCGTGCAGATCGGGGCGACCAAGCACTTCCCGGCCGATCCCGGCCTCGTCGTCGTCCCGGACCTGGCGTCGATCACCCCGCACCTGCTGCTGTGGGCACAGCGCTGAAGCGGGCCGACGCGAGGCAGGACACCCGCTCACGACCGGCGCCCGCGCACAGAACCGGCCCGGGGAACGCGAGGGTTCCCGAGCCGGATGGGACGAGTAGGGATTCTGATGAGGACTCGTGAGGGCCGAGCGCGATGCGGCGCGACCCCGCAACCCCTCAGACCGTCAGGCGGCCTTGGGTCGCTGAGGGGTCTCCGGAGTCTCCTGGACCTCCCACTGGCTGCGCAGGCAGTCGGCGTAGAGGCGGATCTCCGCCACCAGGTCGGTGGACAGGGGCCTCCGCGGCGGCCGTCCCGGGCGTGGTCGAGCACAGCCACTGCAGCTGGAGGCCATCGATGAGGGGCGACCAGGCTGCGCGCCACAAGACGCGAGGGCATCTGCGGGTCCACGAGCCCGGCGGCCTTGCCGGCCTCGAAGCTGGACTCGAACCGCTCGACGGCGGCGTTGAGGTGGTTGGCCATCCACCGGTGCGCAGGGTGCTCGGCGTCGAGGACCGAGACCGCCGTGGCGGTGTAGATCGCCGTGAGGTCCCGGTGGGCGACGTTGCACTCGAGCAGCTCGATGTAGCGCTCCAGCAGGGCCCAGGGGTTGCCGTCAAGGTCGGAGACTGCTGCGACCTCGAGGGTGTCCAGGTTGCCGACGGTGTCGACGGGAACCTCGACGGCGTCACCATCGACGGCCGGGGACTCCACGAGAATGCTCAGGGCGTCCTCACGGTCACGACGCTCCAGCACCTTGGCGAAGAGCTCGTCCTTGGAGGAGAAGTGGTGCAGCAGTCCGGCCTTGGAGATGTCCGCTGCGTTGGCGATGTCGGCCAGGGAGGTGCCGGCATACCCGTGCTCTCCGAAGAGAACCACGGCTTCATTGAGGATGCGTGCTCGCTTGTCCTCGCTGCCCGCTCGGGGGCGCCCGGGTCCGCGCCGCCTAGCCGGGGCAGCTTGGGGCGAAGTCGGGGTGCTGACAGTGTTCATGGCCGAATCATGGCACCTTCCAGTAAGGGAATTGCAAGGCAGAAAGGCCCTCATCCGAATAATCCGCTCAAGTGTGACCTCCGCGTGCCCTCGCCGTGACGTGAGTGACGACTTGGTCTCGGTTTTTACACAATTAACCGGCTCCTACCAGCGCAGAGATCTCCGACCACATGGTCTGTTGCGGCTGCTGGGATTGCTGGCAACCACCCCTTCCCGCCAGCACTCAGAACTCTTTGCGACTTCACTCAGGTTCGCGCGGCATAGCCGTGTTGGTCACAGTTGTGTAACACTTACGGGATTCTTGTCTCCGGTTCAAATACCGCCGCGAATCTCCCCGTCGACGACGCCCGGCCCACACACCCTGCGGATGACCGGCACCCGGCTGCACGCGACTGACGCATCGAGAAGTCAATCGGACGCTGACCACCGGGCCGCCAGCGCCTCGACGCCGCGTGTGACCTTGGGCGCGCAGGAGTAGCTCCCGGCGGGTCGGTTGGATGCGCACCCTACGATGGTCGCATGCGCCCCTCGACCCCGCAGCCGCCGCGGCGCCCTCCCGCCCCGGCAGCGCCTCGTCGTCGGCGTCGGGACGCCGTCCGACGTCCGCCGGGCATCGCCGCAGCCCAGCCGGCCAGCACTCCACTCATCGTCATTCGTCAGACGCACCCGATCCGCCAGCCGGCGAGCACTCGCCGTCGCCCGCCGCGAGCGGCGGCGCCAACGCTCGCGCAGCCGGGTCCTCTACGGCACGACGCTGGTCGTAGCGCTGCTCCTGATCGTCGTCGGCCTGCGAGTCTGGGGGCTCCACCCCGGTTTCGCCCTGCCACTGGGCTCCTCCGCACAGCAGTCGACGACGCCGGCGAAGGCCACGGCCCCGTCCTCCGTCCGGGCGTCCGCCGGCCGTGCGGCCTCACCGTCGTCGTCGGCCGCCGCCTCCGCCTCATCGACACCATCGGGCTCGGCGCTGCCATCCCCACGACTGGACACCGAGGGCTTCGCGCACTCCGGCGCCGTCGGCAACGGCACCTGGACGATCGCGCCGGCCGTGCCCGTCTCCCGGCCCGCGGCCGCAACCGTCTACCGCTACGTGCTGCGGGTCGAGGGCGGCACGCATGTCGACGCCGCGACAGCGGCCCCCATCGTGGAGCGCATCCTCAATGACGAGCGCGGCTGGCCCACCGCGCAGAACACGTCCTTCCAGCCGGTGGCCGACCCCGCGAGCGCGGACTTCACCCTCAATATCGCCACGCCGCCCAGCGCCGACGCCCTGTGCTCACCGCTGGACACCGGCGGCATGTGGAGCTGCCGCAACGGGGACAACGTGGTCATCAACTCCGACCGGTGGAACTGGGGCGCCATCACCTACCCCGACGTCGACTCCTACCGCATCTACGTCACCAACCACGAGGTGGGTCACTTCCTCGGGCACGAGCACGAGTTCTGCGCCGGAGCCGGCCTCAAGGCCCCACTCATGGCCCAGCAGAGCCACGACCTGGCAGGCGGCTGCGTGTACAACGCCTGGCCCACTGAGGACAACCAGCCCGGCTGAGGTCCGCGACGACGCGGACAGCGCAAAGGGGCGGGCCCACCACTCAGGTGGGCCCGCCCCCTCATCACTGGCCCGTCACTGGCCTGTCAGTGCCCCGTCGCGGCCTCCGCCTCGCTCGGCCGCCTCAGTCGGGGTTCGGGCTCAGGCCGGCGAGGCCGCCGAGGACGCCGACGGCAGGTGCGCCTCGCCCTCGGCCCGCAGCGTGAGCCCGTCGGTGCCGTCGACCTTGTCGACGACGACCTTCTGCCCGTCGAGGACCTCCCCGGCCAGCAGCATGCGGGGCCAGGCGGTCGCCGATCTCGCGCTGGACGAGGCGGCGCAGTGGCCGGGCCCCGTAGGCGGGGTCGTAGCCCTCGTCGGCCAGCCAGCTGCGGGCGGCGTCGGTCACCTCCAGGCTCAGGCGCCGGTCCGTCAGGCGCTTGGCGATGCGGGCCAGCTGGATCTCGACGATCTCACCCAGCTCCTCCTTGGAGAGGGCCTCGAAGATGATGATGTCGTCGAGGCGATTGAGGAACTCCGGCTTGAAGGAGGCCTGAACCACGCTCATGACCTCGTTGCGCTTCTCCTCGGGGCTGGTGAGCGGGTCGGTGAGGAACTGGCTGCCCAGGTTCGAGGTGAGCACGAGGATGACGTTGCGGAAGTCGACCGTGCGCCCCTGACCGTCGGTGAGGCGGCCGTCGTCGAGCACCTGCAGGAGGATGTCGAAGATCTCAGGGTGGGCCTTCTCGACCTCGTCGAGCAGGACCACGGAGTAGGGCCGACGCCGCACGGCCTCGGTGAGCTGGCCGCCCTCCTCGTAGCCGACGTACCCGGGAGGGGCACCCACGAGGCGCGCCACGGAGTGCTTCTCGGAGTACTCGGACATGTCGATGCGCACGATGGCGCGCTCGTCGTCGAAGAGGAACTCGGCCAGCGCCTTGGCCAGCTCGGTCTTGCCCACGCCCGTGGGGCCCAGGAAGAGGAAGGAGCCGGTGGGGCGGTCGGGGTCGGAGATGCCGGCCCGCGAGCGGCGCACCGCGTCGGCCACGGCGGCCACGGCGGCCTTCTGCCCGATGAGGCGCTCACCGATGACGTCCTCCATGGTCAGGAGCTTCTCGGTCTCACCCTGGAGGAGCTTGCCCACGGGGAATGCCGGTCCAGGAGCCCACGACCTCGGCGATCTCGGGGGCGCCGACCTTCTCAGCGATCATCGGCTCGCCGGCGGTCTGCTCGGCGGCGTCGTCGGCGGCCTCGGCCTCGCGGGATCTGGCGCTCCAGGGCGGGCATGTCGCCGTAGCGCAGGCGGCCGGCCTCCTCGAAGTTGCCCTCGCGCTCGGCCAGGTCGGCGCGGGTGCGCATCTCGTCCAGGGCGGCGCGCAGCTCACCGACCTTGTTGTGGCCGGCCTTCTCGGCCTCCCATCGGGCGTTGAGCGAGGCCAGCTCCTCGGAGGCGTCGGCCAGCTCGGCGCGCAGGCGCTCGAGGCGGTCGACGTCGGCGGGGTCGGCCTGGAGACGTCCTCGATGGACTCGTCCAGGTAGGCCTCCTCCATGCGCATGCGGTCCACGCGGCGGCGCAGCTCGTCGATCTCGACGGGGCTGGAGTCGAGCTCCATGCGCAGCCGGGAGGCGGCCCTCGTCGACCAGGTCGATGGCCTTGTCCGGCAGCTGGCGACCGGTGATGTAGCGGTCGGAGAGGGGCCGCGGCCGCCACGAGGGCGCCGTCGGAGATGGTCACCTGGTGGTGGGCCTCGTACTTGGGGCGCGATGCCGCGCAGGATGGCGACGGTGTCCTCGACGCTGGGCTCACCGACGAAGACCTGCTGGAAGCGACGCTCCAGGGCGGGGTCCTTCTCGATGTTCTCGCGGTACTCGTCCAGGGTGGTGGCACCCACCATGCGCAGCTCGCCGCGGGCCAGCATGGGCTTGAGCATGTTGCCGGCGTCCATGGCGCCCTCGGAGCCGCCGCCGGCACCGACGACGGTGTGCAGCTCGTCGATGAAGGTGATGACCTCGCCGTCGGAGTCCTCGATCTCCTTGAGGACGGCCTTGAGGCGCTCCTCGAACTCGCCGCGGTACTTGGCGCCGGCCACCATCCCGGACAGGTCCAGGGAGATGAGGCGCTTGTCGCGCAGGGACTCGGGGACGTCGCCGGCGACGATGCGCTGGGCCAGGCCCTCGACGACGGCGGTCTTGCCGACGCCGGGCTCGCCGATGAGGACGGGGTTGTTCTTGGTTCGCCGGGACAGGACCTGCACGACGCGGCGGATCTCGGCGTCGCGGCCGATGACCGGGTCGAGACGGCCCTCACGTGCGGCCTCGGTGAGGTCGGTGCCGTACTTCTCGAGGGTCTTGTAGGTGCCCTCGGGTGGCGGAGGTCACGCGGGAGGGAGCCGCGGACCTGCGGCAGGGCCTCGATGAGGGGCCTCCGGGGTGGCGCCGGCGTCAGCCAGGATGCGGGGCCACGGTGGGGGTGGAGCCGGAGGTGTCACCTTGGCCAGACCGATGAGCAGGTGCTCGGTGGAGATGTACTCGTCGGACAGCTCCTTGGCGACCGTCGAGGCGGCCTCCAGGGCGGCCAGCAGCGAGCGCGAGGGCTGGGGCTGGGTCATGGAGGAGCCCGAGGAGGTGGGCAGCTGGGTGAGGATGCGGCGTGCGGAGGCGCCGACGGCCTGGCGGGCCGCGGCGTCGGGGCAGACGGCGGCCAGGAGTCCTGCGGCGACGCCGTCGGGCTGGGAGAGGAGCTCAACGAGCAGGTGCGCGGGCTCGATCTGGGGGTTACCTGCCGCGGCAGCAGCCTGCATGGCCCCGGAGATCGCCTCCTGCGACTTGGTGGTGTAGTTGGTGTCCATACGGATCTCCTTCGAGAGGTGGTCACGTCTTGCGTCTTCTGGTCACCACAACCTTCGCAGAGTTGAGTCTATTCCACTCAACTCTCGGAGCGACAGTGACGTGGGCTACTCCTGGGGTCGCTCTCGTCGCATTCCCGCCGGTCATCGCGGCCGCCCGCGACATGCCAGCCGAGCATTTGACACACCACTGTTCGACGACGCCGCTATGGTCGCGTCACGATCACGCCCCCGCCCCGGAGACATCATGAGAACCACGCGCGCCGCCCTCGCTCTGGCCACCTTCCTCATCCTGACGGGCTGCTCACAGGGCAGCCTCTCGTCAGCGGGCTCGCACGGAGCGACCGGCTCGTCCCCCGCGGCCGCGGCGACGTCGTCGAGCGGGGCCGGCGCAGCCGCGCAGCCCAGCGCGAACGCCTCCGGCAGCGCCGCCCCCTCCATCCCGGCAGGCCACCAGGCGATCACCGCACCGACCTCCGGCCTCACCTTCGCGGTTCCCGAGGACTGGCAGGACATCAACGCCCTTCCCGAGGCCCAGAAGGCGCTCCTCGCCCGGGCCCAGGGGCAGGATCCCTCAGTCCTCTCCCAGCGCCTGAGCAGCACCGACGCCTTCTACGGCCGGTTCTCGCAGAGCGGCGGACTTTCCTTCAGCAGCGCCGCGAGTCGCCAGGGAGGCCGAGGCCTCGTCGACGCCCCCTGTCCCAGGAGAGCCTGGACGAGGTCATCACTCGGCAGGGCGGCACGCCGACGGGCTACTCCACCCGAGCAGTCCACCTACGGGCAGGCCGCCGTCGACACCTCGACCGCACAGGTTCAGGGAGCTCCAGACGGCCGGCGCGGTCGTCGCCGTTCCGACGTCGTCGGGCACCTATGTACGCATCGCCGTGACGGCCGGCAGCGCCGAGGAGGTCGACACCATCGTGTCCACCATCCTCACGACGGTCCGCTGACACCCCCTCGACGCCAGGCCTCCACAGCGGCCCCCGCCGTTGGGGAGTTGTCTCCATAGAGCATTCCCGGCCGACCATGATGTCCTACCAAGGTCCTTGTCCCTCAGACCTCGGAGCATCATGAAATCCGTACGCACCGCTGCGACCCTACTGGCCGGCCTCGCCCTGGTTGCCACCCCCACCCTGACCGCCTGCTCACAAATCATGTCGGGCTCCGACTCATCCAGCTCGGCCGACTCCGACAGCTCATCAGCATCGGACAAGAGCGACACCAAGGACCGTAAGGAGGACGCCGAGGCGGACAAGAGCGACAAGGACGACGACAAGGACGACGACAAGGCCTCCGCCAGCAGCACCTCGTCCAGCCAGGCCGACGCGTCGGCGAAGCCGATCCCCGCCGACAGCCAGGAAGTCTCCGGCACCAGCGTCAGCCTCACCTTCGCCGTACCGAAGGACTGGCAGGACCTCAAGAACCTCGACCCCGCGGAGAAGGAGAGCATCGCCCAGACGATGGGCACCAACGCCGCCAGGCTCGACCAGCAGAACGCCGCGTTCGACATCGTCTACCGCGCCAAGGAGGCCAGCCCCGCAGGGTTCTACAACAACGTCAACATGGCCTCGCAGCCTCTGCCTCTGAAGTCCACACCTACCGAGAGTGAGGTCACGTCAGTCCTCACCCAGCAGAGCGCAACCCTCACGGAGTACTCCACCAAGCAGACCGCCACGGGAGAAGCCGCGGTGGGGACCTACACGCTGGAGGCGGCCGGCAACAAGGCTTATGGAACCCTCATCCTGGTTCCGACCTCGAAGTCCTCGGGCGGCCCCACCGGCTACGCGTCGATCTACGTGTCCGCCGGCTCTGCGGAAGAGGCGAAGCAGATCAGCAACACGATCCTCGACACGATCCACTGAGCACGACCAGGGGCGTGTCACTCCGAGCAGGGGCACTCCACGCAGCCGGGGGCGTTCGACGCCGTCGGGGACGGGAATCCTGTCACCCTACGCGCAGGATGCCCCTCTGCCCGGAGTGGACTGCACCCGGCCGCGCGCCATGCGCCCGACCGCTGGGAGAACGTAGGCTCGACGTCGATGACCGCGCCGCTTCGCCACAGCCCTCGCCCCGACGGCCCCTCCAGGTGCGTCGACGAGGTCACTGTGGCCGCCCGTCGGGACGAGCTCCTGGCCAAGGCAGCCACACTGCCCGGCGCCTGGGCGGGGAACAAGCCCGAGTGGGACATCCCCGTCGCCTCGGTGGGCCCTCGCCTCTTCCTGCTGCTCATCCCCCACACCGACGGCCGCCTCCTGGCCAACGTCAAGCTCGACCCCGAGGACGTCGTCGCCGTGCGAACCGCCTACACGTGGGTGGAGCCGGGCTTCCACCAGTCCAAGCGGCACTGGGTGAGCATCGACCTCACCAGCCCCGACTACCTCGCGGATGACGCCACCGACATGGTCGAGGACTCCTACCGGCTCGTCCTGTCCCTCCTGACCCGACGCGTTCGCGGGAGGCCGTCCTCCTGGCCGACGCCGCGGGCTCACCCGCCCGCCCCACCTGGCAGTGGTGAGTCACCGCCCCGCTGATGCGCCCGGAGGTCGAGTCGGCCTCAGATGACGCAGGTGCGCAAACCTGGCACTATTCAGGCGAGGCCGTCGTCATCCGACGTCCGGCCACCCGACGGAAGGAGACACACATGGGACTTGATGACCTGGCGAAGAAGGCCGGTGGCACTCTCAGCTCCGACAAGGCCGAGGCGATCAGCGACAAGGCGCTGGACGCCGCAGCCGGTGCTGCCAAGAAGGCGACCGGCGGCAGTACGACGACAAGATCGACGCCGCCCGCGACGCCGTCGACGGCAAGCTCGGCACGGAGTGATCCAGCTGAGAGTCCGCCTACCCTTAGGCACCGCGGTCTTCTGATCGCAGGAGTGAGGGCCCCGCACAGCTCAGTGCGGGGCCCTCACGCGATCCCGGCTCCTCTGGGCTCTCCCCTCACCCCGTGAGGTCACCGGCCGCCACAGTCCGGTGACCACCACCGCGGGGCCCGGTCGTCTCCCACCGGGACGTCTCATCCGCCTCCCTGGGGCTGCCGGCGCTCGTCTACTGCGCGTTGAGCGCGGCGGTCGGAGGCGTGCGGGAGGCCCGAACAGCCGGGTACACGCCGGCCAGGGCGCCGATGGCGATGGTGACGCCCAGCCCACCGGCGACGGCGATCACCGGTAGGGTGAAGGGCCAGCCGTTGGCGGCCGACATCCCGGCGGTCACCCCGATCCCGATGACGCACCCCAGGGCACCGCCCAGGGAGGCCAGCAGCAGCGCCTCGGTCATGAACTGCACGAGGATGTGCACGCGCATCGCGCCCAGGGACCGCCTCAGCCCGATCTCCCGACGGCGTTCGAGCACCGAGATGATCATCGTGTTGGCCACCCCGATACCGCCGACGAGCAGGGCGATCAGAGCCCACTCCCAGCAGCAGGCCGGTGAAGGCCTTGTCGGCCGCGTTCTTGGCCTCCAGGGCGTCCGAGGGGCGCGAGACCTTGACCTCATTGGGGCCTGCGGCGAGATCGACGGCGCCAGCAGCTTGCGCACCGTGGGGACGGCGGTGTCCTGGCTGCGCGTGTAGACGGTCGTCGGCTTGGCGTCGTGCCCCAGCAGGTCGCTGGCCGCGCCCTGACCGACGAGGGCGGCGTTGTTGAGCTCGGGAGCCAGCACCACCGGCTTGAGGATGCCGACCACGGTGAACCAGTTGCCGCCGATCCACACCTTGGTTCCCGGCGAGACGACACCGAGGCGCTGGGCCGCCGTCTGCCCCAGGACCGTGGCCGGGTACTTGCTGGTGGCCTCGTTGAGCCAGGTGCCCTTGTCCACCTGTCCGGCCACGACGTCGAGCAGCGACCTGTCCGCGGCCAGGGTGGTGATGCCGCCCGAGGCGTTCTTGTCGATGAGCGGGGTGCGGTAGACCAGCGAGTTCTTGACCAGGCCGGTGCTCGAGGCGCTCTGGACGTTGTCGATGAGGCGGACCTTGCCGACGCTGTCCTGCGGCAGGGAGGAGGAGTTGCCGAAGAGGTCCTGCCCGGCGGTGGCCGTCAGCAGGTTGGTCCCCAGGGAGTCGAGCTGGGCGGAGAGCTGGGCGCGGCTGGAGGCCGAGATGCCCACCACCGAGATCATGGCGGCGATACCGATGGCGATCCCCAGGGCGGACAGGAAGGCGCGGGTGGGGCGGGCCCTGATGCCGGTGCCTCCCAGGCGCAGCACGTCGCTCAGACGCAGCCGCGAGCGCTGGAGCCGCCGGGCCGGGGCGCTTCCGGCCCGCTCGGCCGCGGACCGGTCACGCCGGAGCGTAGACGTCGTCATGGACGATCTCCTTCTGGCTTGAGTCCCCCACGATGCGGCCGTCGCGGATGGCGATCTGCCTCGGGAGCTGGGCGGCCAGCTCGTTGTCGTGGGTGATGACGATGATCGTGGTGCCTTGGGCGTGGAGCTCGTGGAGGAGCTCGACGATCGAGGCCCCGGAGGTGGAGTCGAGGTTCCCGGTGGGTTCGTCGGCCAGCAGCAGTGGGGGCTCGCCGACGACGGCCCGGGCGATGGCAACTCGCTGGCGCTCGCCGCCGCTCATCTGGTGGGGACGGTGGTCGAGCCGGTGGGCCAGGCCGACGCGCTTCAGGGCGGCCCGGGCGCGCCGACGCCGCTCGGAGCGGGGGACCCCGCTGTAGAGCAGGCCGTCGGCGACGTTGTCGACCGCGTTGACCCCGTCGGCCAGGTGGAACTGCTGGAAGACGAAGCCGATGCGGCTGGCCCGCAGGGCCGAGAGCCTGGCGTCGGACGGGGAGCCGACGTCGACGCCGTCGATCTCGACGGTGCCGGCGCTGGGCCGGTCCAGGGTGCCGATGAGGTTGAGGAGCGTGGACTTGCCCGAGCCGGAGGGGCCGACGATGGCGACGAACTCGCCGTCGTCGATCTCCAGGCTCACGCCGGCGCAGGCGGCCACGGGCGGCTCCCCGTAGGGTTCGTTGCACGTCACGCAGGGACAGGGATGCGGCTCATGTCTGCGGCACCACCACTCGCTGTCCCTCGGAGAGGCCCTCGCCGGAGACCTCCACGCGCCCGCCTGCGAACAGCCCGATGGCGACCGCCACCTTGCGGGTGGTGCCGCCGGACTCGACGATCTCGACGCCGTACTGGTCGGCGCTCAGGGCCAGTAGGGCCCCGACCGGCACCGACAGGACGCCGGTTCGCTTCTCGCTGGGCAGGTCGACGGTGACGGAGACCTCCTGGAAGTTGGCGGTCGCCGAGGCGTCGGTGAGGGTGACGGTGATGGGGATGACTCGTTCCTTGGACTCACCGGAGCCGGAACCGGTACCCGACCCGGAGCCGGAGGACTTCTCGGTGGGGGTGCCCACGGAGGTGATCTTCCCGGTAGTGGTCTTGGCGTCGGGCAGCTTGATGGTCACGGCGGTGCCGACGACGGCGAGCTTCTGGTCGGAGAGCTTGATGTTGGCGTCGACCACCTGGGTGGTGGAGGTGACGTCGAAGAGCTCGGCGTCGGCGGCGACGCGGTCCCCCACCCGGGCGGTGACCGTCCCCACGCGCAGGTCGCCGGGGGTGAAGACCATCCGTCCCAGCGGGATGGTGCCGGTCTGGGGCAGGCCGACGTCCTTCTGCCACTTCATGATGGCGCTGGTGGTGGCCCAGCTGAAGTGGTTGTCGGGCTCGTAGTCGAAGTAGCCCATGCCCTGGAGCAGGGTCTCGAGCTGGCGGATGTCCTCACCGTTCTCCATCCCGGCCTCGAAGGTGCGCCAGGCGGGCAGGGAGCCGTGCATGAGGGTAGGCGATCTCGCTGCCCGTGCGGTAGAGGACGTCGCCCTGGGTCAGGACGGCCCCGGAGGCCGGCACCTGGATGAGGACGCCCTCGAAGCCCGACTTGAACTTGCGCGAGTCGGAGTAGCGCAGGGTCCCGGACACGGAGGTCTGCCCCTGGAGGTCCCCCTTGGTGATGGTGTCGGTGGCTCCGCTGAAGGTCGGCGTCGTCGGCCTGGCCTTGGCCGCGAAGGGGCCCGACCTGGAGGCGAAGGCGCCTGCACCGGCGCCCGTGGCCAGGATCGCGGCGGCCCCCATGGCCAGGAAGGCCCGGCGTCGGGTGCGGTGGGCCGTACCCGGCTTGTCCGCGGTGCCGTTCGAGCCGTCGTCGACCTGCGTGGAGGTGGTGGTCTGATCCATGTGTCTGCCTGTCTGAGTGTGTGTCCGCGCGGCAGCCCTGCTGCGCGGGCCTGTGGTCCGTTGGCGCCGGAAGGGCGCCGCGTTACTTGTTCCCGATCTGGGAGAAGCACTTGTTCATGACGTCCTGGGGGATGTCACCGTTGATCTGGATGCCCTTGCCGGCCTCGGGGTCGGGCACGTCGTAGCCCTCCTTGCGCAGGCACTCGGCGGCCTTGACCAGGTCCTGCTGCGTCTCGGGCTTGGCGAGGTCCTCGGTGCCGGGGGCGGGGCCGACGATCTGCTCGCACTCCTGGGCGGCCTTGGTGGCGGCCTCGGTCTCGGGGAACTGCACGTTGCCGTTGGCGTCGGGGTCGGAGACGTCGATGCCCTTGTCGCGCATGCACTTGGCCATCTTGAGCAGGTAGTCGTCCCCGCTGGTGGCGGAGGCGGAGGCCGCGGCCGAGTCCGCCTTCGAGCCCTGGGAGCATCCGGCCATGAGTCCGACGGCGCACACGGCGCAGGTCAGGACCGTGGCGGCGCGGGTGAGGATCCGGGTGCTGAGGGGCTTGTTCATGGGAGGGGTCCTTTCGGCTCACGTGGGTCGGGGCGCGGAGGCACCCGTTCGTTCGAGGAACAGCCAACCGTGAGCGGTGTTGCCATGGGGTTCACAATTTCGCTTATGTTGTGGCAACACGGGGGCTGGTTCGCTGGGGGACCGGCCGAACACACCACAGCGAAGGAGACAGGGCCATGCGCGTGCTCGTCGTGGAGGATGAGGGAGTATCTGGCCGAGGCCATCGCCACCGGGCTGCGGCGCGAGGGCGATGGCCGTTGACGTCGTCGGCGACGGGGCCAGCGCCCTGGAGCAGGTGGAGATCAACGACTACGACATCATCGTCCTGGACCGGGACCTGCCCGTGGTCCACGGCGACGAGGTCTGCCGCCGGGTGGTCAGCGACCATCCCAGCACGCGGGTCCTCATGCTCACCGCGTCCCGGACCCTGGACGCACGCGTGGGCGGCTTCGAGCTGGGGGGCGGACGACTACCTCACCAAGCCCTTCGAGTTCCCCGAGGCTGGTGGCCCGGCTGCGGGCCCTGGGGCGACGCAGCCAGCCGGCGCGCACCCCGGTCATCGAGGCCCACGGGGTGCGTCTGGACCCCTTCCGCCGGGAGGTCTACCGCGACGGGCGCTTCATTCACCTCAGCCCCAAGGAGTTCGCGGTCCTCCAGGTCCTCATGGAGGCCGAGGGCGGGGTCCTCAGCGCCGAGACGCTCCTGGAGAAGGCCTGGGACGCCAACGCCGACCCCTTCACCAACTCCACGCGGGTGACGATCTCCCACCTGCGTCGCAAGCTCGGTGAGCCGCGTGTGATCCAGACGGTCCCCGGCGCGGGCTACAGGTTCAGCGCATGAGCGGGCAGGGGGCCCAGGCGACCCGGGCCGACGACGCGGCACAGCACGGCGCCGACAGTGAGGCCAGTGAGGTCAGTGAGGCACATGTCGCCCGGCCGGGTCGCAAGGGAGCGGTTGCGTCGCGCTCAGCACCTGAGTATCCGGGCACGCCTGACCCTGACCTACGCCGGGATGGTGACGGCAGCCGGCGTGGTCCTCATCGCCCTGGTCTACTTCTACACGCGCTACGTCACGCTCTCCATCGCCTTCGACCCGCCTCAGCAGACTCCCGTCATCGATGCGACGACTCCGCAGGCCGCCAAGGTGGACACGAACCTGTTCGATCTGCTCGGCAGCATCATGCGCTCGGCCGTCGGAGCGCTGGCGCTGCTCGTGGTGCTCTCCGGGACCGTCGGCTGGATCCTGGCGGGGCGGATGCTGCAGCCGCTGTCCTCGATGAATGCGGCGGCCAAGCGCGCCGCCTCGGGTGACCTCAGCCAGCGGCTGGACCTGTCCGGCCCTCGCGACGAGATCCACGACCTGGCGGACACCTTCGACAACATGCTGGCCTCCCTGGAGCGCTCCTTCTCCGTCCACCGCCGGTTCGCGGCCAACGCCTCCCACGAGCTGCGCACGCCACTGGCCACCACGCAGACGATGATCGACGTCGCCCTGTCCGACCCGCAGGCCTCGGCCGAGGACCTGCGCCGGGTACTGACCCGGGTCCTGGAGACCAACCGCGCCAACCGGGAGACGATTGACGCCCTGCTGGACCTGGCAGACGCCCAGTCCGGGAAGCCGGCTCACGAGGACGTGGACATGGAGGTCACGGTCCGTGACGCCCTGGGCCTCATCGCGCCGGAGGTCGCTGAGTACGATCTTCACGTCTCCACCCACCTGCTGCCCGCCCGGGTCCCCGGCGACCCGGTGCTGCTGCGCCAGAGCGTGTCCAACCTGCTGCGCAATGCGGCCCGCTACAACGTCGAGGGCGGCCGCATCACCGTGGGCATGGCGCGCCTGGATGACGGCGTGCGTCTGACGATCCGCAACGACGGCCCCGTGGTGGCGGCCGAGGCGTGGAGTCCTGCGCGAGCCCTTCGTCCGCAGTGAGGGACGAGGGGCGGACCCAGGGGCTCCGGGCACGGACTGGGCCTGGCGATCGTCACGGCCGTGGCCACCGCGCACGGCGGCGAGCTCCGTCTGAGCGCCAATCCTGACGGCGGGCTGACGGCTGTCCTCGAGCTGCCGGTCGAGTCAGGCCGGGGACGACTCGGCGCAGCCGGCGCCAACGACTGACGGTCGCAGACCACGCGGGCCGGCGACCGTCAGAGTCGAGTAGCTGGTTGCGGCGGAGACGCGACTCCGCCGGGAGCCGCTAGTTCTTCTTGCCGGAGTTGATGACCAGCTCGATGAAGAGGCGGATCAGACCGATCTGGGCGAAGGTCCACAGCGCGTTGAAGACCAGGTCGAGAACGAAGGTTCCGAAGGAGAAGGACCGCTTGCCCGACTCGTAGTCGAGGTCACCGGCCAGAGAACCGGCGTTGTAGGCGTTGTACAGCCACAGTGCGATCAGACCGCCGGCAACGATGTAGAAGAACACCTTGCCGAACTTCTCGGCGAAGGGCTTGGCGGTGTCGAAGAGGTTGCCCATGAAGCTGTCCCCGCCGGCGCCTGCGGGCAGGGGCTGACCGGGAGCGCCAGGAGCGCCGGGGGCTCCCTGGAACTGCTGCTGCTGAGGCGGGTAGGGCTGCCCCGGGACCGGAGCCGAAGGGGCTGAGGGCTGCTGCTGATAGAAGGGCTGACCGGGGTTGGGGGGCTGAGTCATGAGGACTGTTCGCTTCCTTCAGAGTTGGGGACGCAGGCAGGCTACCGTGTCTACGATGCCCTGTGAAACGAAGAGGTCAACCCTCACATTCTGCGAGGCGACTCACAGTCCTCAGGACGTGGGGTGATGAGGCGCCATGAAAGCGGTCATCGGGCCGATCCAGCGTACGGGACCCCTGAAGGGCGTGGGGACACGGACCCGCCGGTGCCGTGGGGAAAGCACTCCCCATCGTCCTGGGCACCAGCCTGTGCCGCGGTGTCTCAGCGTCTCAGCGTCTCAGCGCACCAGGTCGTAGGTGTCGGAGGCGCCGACCGGGGAGGCCGGGGCCGGAGGAGCCGGCAGCCGGCGCCGGCGCTCACTGCGGGCCACGGCGGTGCGCAGCAGGGTCTCGAAGGGACCGGCGTGACCGCCACGCTCCAGGACGGCGCACAGACCGACCGTCACCAGCCAGACCGCCAGCGCGATCCCCGCGGTCCGGGCCTCACCCAGGTGGAGCTCGATGCCGGTCAGGGAGGGAAGAGCCAGGAAGACAATGGCGAAGAGGAAGGTCTGGCTGAGGTAGGCCGTCATGGAGCGGCGACCCACGTTGGAGGCCAGCCGGCGCAGCCCCGTCAGCCGCCCGTCCGGCGTCGGCCCGCCGGCGTACAGGGCCAGCAGCGCCAACCAGCCGCAGGCCCCGGCCACACCCGTGACCGCATGAAGGGGCATGCCCCAGGTGGCCAGGGTTCCACCCGCGGCCCACACTGCGAAGCCGATACCGCCCGCGGCCCCGATCCCCAGGCCGCCCAGGCCGACAGCGACCAGGAGCCGGCGGTGACGCTCGGGGCGGATGATGAGGTCGGTGTGGGCCAGGCGGGCTCCGAGGAACATCGCCGGAACGATCATGGAGAAGAACAGCGCCGAGACCAGGCTTCCACCCCAGGCCAGGAGGCCTTGGGAGACGTAGGACAGGACCGTGTCGGTCGAGCCGCCGGCCCCCTGGTGCGCGGCCGTCGCCGAGGCCGCGCCCTGGGAGGCCAGGAAGCTGCCCATGTGGAGGAAGGTGGCGGTGCCGGCAACGACAACGACGACGCAGAAGGCCACGGCCCGTTTCCAGTGCTTGCGGGTGATCCAGCCGGCGAAGATGACGGCGACCAGGCCGTAGGGGCCGATGATGTCACCGGAGAAGAGCAGGGCGTGCGCAGCGCCGAAGAGGATCATCCACAGCCCTCGACGCCGCACCAGACGGCGGGCGTCGACGGTGGCCTGCTCACAGGCCCAGGCCACCTCCTGCGACGTCGGCTCACGGCCGGCCTCCACGCCGGGCAGGGAACTGAGGTAGGAGGTGGTGCCGGAGGCGATGCGCCGGTTGGCCATGGTGACCAGCCCGAAGCCGAAAAGCAGCGCGAACAGCGGGTAGGCCCGCGAGTCGACCAGGAGGGAGCGCACCCACAGCCACGCCGTGTCGGCGGCGTCGGCGGGAGCGGAGGACTGCGTCACGCCGGTCCAGAAGGGGATATTGGCCAGCGCGATGAACAGGAGCATGAAGCCACGGGCCACATCCGGGGACGGGTAGCGCACGCCCCGGGTACCGGTGAACGATGTCGCGAGTTTCATGCCCTCCACGCTAGAAGGCGGCGGACAGGGGCACCTCCCCCGCCGGGGCTAACGTGAGGGTTTGATCCTCTCCTCCTCAGAGGGCGGGAAGGGCCCCGCTCCTCCTCCCGGAGGACCAGGGCCCTTCCTCCTTGCTGGTGGCATCAGGCTCCACGGCACTCGTCGGCTGCCCGCGGGGCTGCGCCGGATCAGGGCGCCGGCTGCGATCCCGGCTGGGTCGCCGGCGCCATTCCCGGCTGGGCACCCGGCTGAGCCACCGGCACCATGCCCGGCTGCATCGGCGGCATTCCTGGCTGAGCCCCCATCTGCATCATCGGCCACGCACCGGGCTGCATCCCCGGCCAAACGGCGGGCGGGGGCGGGGGCGTCGGCCTCCTGCGCTCACTGCGGGCAACAGCGGTGCGCAGCAGGGTCTCGAAGGGACCGGCGTGACCGCCATGCTCCAGCAGGACGCACAGGGACCACGGCTGCCAGCCAGACGCCCAGGGCGATGAGGGCGGCCGTGGCCTGCCCCACCCACAGGCGCCTCCCCGTCACCAGGAGCGGAATGATGCCGAAGATAGTGCCGAACAGGATCGTCTGGCTCAGATAGACGGTCATGGAGCGGCGGCCGACAGCGGAGGCGAGCCGTCGCACCCCGGTCAGCCGGCCGTCCGGTCTGGGACCGCCGGCATACAGTGCCAGCAGCGCCAGCCAGCCGCAGGCCCCGGCCAGGCCGAAGAACTCCTTGGTGGCGAAGTCCCACGGCCAAGCCTCCATCGGCGTCACGAGCGTCAGCGCGCTGTGGAGCGCCGCGAGCGCCCCCAGCGCCAGACCACCGAGGCCCACTGAGACGAGCAGGCGACGGTGCCGCTCCGGCTGGGTGATGAGATCGGTGTCGGCCAGGCGCGCGCCGAGGACCGCTGCGGGGATGATGAGTGCGAAGAGGGCCTGCACGACCAGCACGACGAGCCACTGAACGATGTTGCCGCCGAGCCAGAGGAGCGCCGCTCCAACTGAGATCGCCTGCTCCTCGGAGGTCGTCGGGGCGGCGCCCGCCGACAGGGTGCCTGTGGCCAGGTACATCCCCAGCGCCACCACGGAGATGATGCCTGCGGTCAGGTAGAGCGCCCCGTAGTTCTTGCGTGCCAGCAGGTTGGCCAGGAGGACGGCGACCAGGCCGTAGGCGCCGATGATGTCACCGGGGAAGACGATGCCGTGGACGAAGCCGAACAGAAGCATCCACCAGCCACGGCGTCGCACCAGGCGGTAGGCGTCGATGGTGGCCATCTCACGGGCCCAGGCCGCCTCGTGCGGCATCGGCTCGCGGCCGGTCTGCGCTCCGGGCAGGGAGCTGAGGTAGGAGGTGGTGCCGGAGGCGATGCGCCGGTTGATCATGGTCATGAGCCCGAAACCGAAGAGCATCGCGAACAGCGGGTAGGCCCGGTGGTCCACCACCAGCGCGCGGACGAACATCCACCAGGCGTCGACGGACGAGGCCGGCGGCTCGGCCCCGTTCGGCATCTTGTTCCATGACGGAACGTTGGCCACCGCGATGAGCAGGGAGCATGAAGCCGCGGGCCACGTCAGGGCGGGGTACCGCACGCCCCGAGGGCCGGTGAAGGAGGTTGTCATCCGCATGCGCAGGACCCTACGACCGGTGGGAGACCGGCTGCATCCGCCTGAAGAACGATGCGCCGGGGCCGTGCGCCGCACCGGCCGAAGAGCTCAGTGCCGCATCTGTGCCCGCGCAGTGCCCATCGGTGCCCGTCAGTACTACCGGGGGCGCATGGGCACGAGATCGGTGCTCACTGTGCCCGCAGTTCCGGCGGTGCGCCCGCGCCCCGCCTCGGGGTGGCGTCCCGCAGGTCCACGGCCTTGGCGGCCGGGCGCGACGACCTGGACCTCGCCGTCGGCGGCGGCGGCGAAGATCCGCTGGATGACGGCCTCACGACTGCGCATGCGGGCGTTGTCCGCCTCCAGCTCCTCGACGCGGGTCTCCAGGGCGAGGATGCGGCGGATGCCCTCGAGGTTGATGCCCTCCTGGGACAGGGACTGGATGCGGCGCAGGCGCTCGACGTCGCGGTGGGAGTAGCGCCGGCCCCGCCCGCGGGTCCGGGCGGGGCTGACCAGTCCCAGGCGGTCGTACTGGCGCAGGGTCTGGGGGTGCATCCCGGCGAGCTCGGCCGCCACCGAGACCACGTAGACCGCGCGCTCGGCCGCGTCGTCGGCCAGGACGCCCAGCCCCTGCCCGGCCCGATGCCGGCTCACTTCGCCGCCTCCTCCATGAGGGTGGCCCGCGGGTCGGTGTCGCCCATGGCCTCATCGAAGGCCTCGAGAGCCTCCTTGGCTGCCTTGGAGAGCCTCTTGGGGACGGCCACCTGGATGGTCGCCAGCAGGTCACCGGTCTTCTTGCGGGTGGTGGCGCCCTTTCCGCGCAGGCGCATGACGGTGCCCGAGGGAGTGCCGGGCTTGATCTTGATCTTGGAGGTGCCGCCGTCGAGCAGCGGTACCTCGACCGTGGCGCCCAGGGCCGCCTCGCGCAGCGTGACCGGCAGATCCATGCGCAGGTTGGCGCTGTCAGCCGCGTCGATGGAGTACACCGGGTGCTTGTTGACGCTGATGGACACCACCATGTCGCCGTTCTCGCCGCCGTTGACGCCCTCCCGGCCCTTTCCGCGCAGGCGGATCTTCTGGCCGTCGTGGACACCGGCGGGAATGCGGACCTTCATGGTGCGGCCGTCCGCGGTCAGCTCCACGGTGGTGCCGGCGACGGCGTCGCGCAGGTCCAGCGTCGCCGAGGTCAGAACGTCGGCGCCCTTCTGCGGGCGGGGCTGGGGGTGAAGCCGCCGAACCCGAAGGGGCCGGAGCGGCCACCGGAGCGGGTGGGGCTGGGGGTGCCGCCGAACATGCGCAGCAGGTCGTCGAGGTCGGGCTCACCGGCACCGCCTGCGGTCTCGAAGCGGACGCTGCCGCCCTGGCCGCCGAACATGGAGGAGAAGATGTCCTCGAAGCCGGCACCGCCGGCTCCTCCCGGGCCGCCGGCCTGGAAGCGGGCACCGCCTCCGGCCATGGAGCGGATCGCGTCGTACTGCTTGCGCTCGGCCTCGTCGGACAGGACGGCGTACGCCTCTCCGATCTCCTTGAACTTCTCCGCAGCCGCGGCGTCGTCGGGGTTGCGGTCGGGGTGGTACTTCTTCGCGAGCGTACGGTAGGCCTTTTTGATAGCGGCGGCGTCGGCGTCCTTACTCACGCCGAGGACCGCGTAGAAGTCCTTCGTCATCCAGTCCTGACTGGCCATGGTCGTCTCACCGCCTCCTTATCCGGGTGATCGTGGGTTTTCCTTACTGATGACAGCCGCCTGTCACTGACGAGCGGCAAAGCTTGAAGGTCATGGAATGGGCGCCCTCCGGGACTGGGCCCTCGGGCGCCCCGACAGCACCCCCTGGCTCGACGGCGGACCCGTGCCGGCGCTTCCGGCGGGTCCGGGCCCGCCGACGGACCTGGGTGAGTGGTGCAGGTGATATGCAGTGGATACCGCTCAGGCCGGGTTGGCGACCTGGACACGGGCGGCGCGCACGACGCGCTCACCCAGGCGGTATCCGGGCTGGAGGACCGCGGCGATGGTGGGCTCGGTGACCTCGCTGGACTCGGTGGCCATGAGGGCCTCGTGCAGCGTGGGGTCGAAGGCCTCACCCGCGGCGCCGAAGCGCTCCAGGGAGTACTTCTCGGCCAGGATCGTCTCGAGCTTGCCGGCCGTGGTCTCGAAGGTGCCGGTCAGGTCGCCGTGCTGGCGGGCCAGCTCGATCTCGTCGAGGACCGGGATGAGGGCCTCGACGACGCCGGCGGCACCGGCGTCCCGGTGGGAGGCCGCGCCCTCGCGGGAGCGGCGCACGAACCCCTGGTACTCCTGCTGGAGGTTGTAGAGGTCCGCCCGGGCCCGGGCCAGGTCGTCGGCAGCCTGAGCGGCCTGGGCCTGAGCCTGGGCCAGGGGTCCTCCCCGCCGCCTCCTCGTCGGAGGCGGCGTCGGACTGGCCGGCCGCGCCCTCGGGCGAGCCCTGGACGAGCTCGTCGCGGACGTCGTCGGGCACCTCCTCGAAGGCCGACTCGACGGCCGCCTGGAGCTCGGGGTCGATGCCCTCGTTCTCGGGGGTGGGGCCGGCCGAGGTCACTTGGAGTCCTCCTCGTCGACGATCTCGGCGTCCACGATGTCCTCGTCGTCGGAGGACGTGGAGCCGCCGGCGGAGGGCGGCGCCGGAGGCGTCACCCGCGGCCTGGGAGGCGGCGTCGGCCTGGTAGATGGCCTCACCGACCTTCTGGGCCACCGAGCTCAGCTTCTCCTGAGCGGTCTTGACCGGCTCGATGTCGTCGCCCTCGAGGGCCTTCTTGACGTCGGCGACGGCCTCGAGACCTCGAGGTGGACGTCCTCGGGCAGCTTGTCCTTGTTGTCCTTGAGGAGCTTCTCGATGGAGTAGGCCTGCTGCTCCGCGGAGTTGCGGGTCTCGGCGTCCTCGCGGCGCTTCTTGTCCTCCTCGGCGTGGGCCTCGGCCTCCTTGACCATGCGGTCGATGTCCTCCTTGGGCAGGGCGGAGCCACCGGAGATGGTCATGGACTGCTCCTTGCCGGTGCCGCGGTCCTTGGCCGAGACGTGCACGATGCCGTTGGCGTCGATGTCGAAGGAGACCTCGATCTGGGGCACGCCGCGGGGGCCGGGGCGATGCCGGTCAGCTCGAAGGTGCCCAGCGGCTTGTTGTCCCGGGCGAACTCGCGCTCGCCCTGGTAGACCTGGATGAGCACGGAGGGCTGGTTGTCCTCGGCGGTGGAGAAGACCTCGGAGCGCTTGGTCGGGATGGCCGTGTTGCGCTCGATGAGCTTGGTCATGACCCCGCCCTTGGTCTCAATGCCCAGGGACAGCGGCGTGACGTCGATGAGCAGGACGTCACTGCGGTCCCCCTGGATGACGCCGGCCTGGAGGGCCGCGCCGACGGCGACGACCTCGTCGGGGTTGACGCCCTTGTTGGGCTCCTTGCCGGTCAGCTCGCGCACCACCTCGGTGACGGCGGGCATACGGGTGGATCCGCCCACGAGGACCACGTGGTCGATGTCGGAGACCTTGACCCCGGCGTCCTTGATGACGTTGTGGAAGGGGACCTTGGTGCGCTCGAGCAGGTCCGCGGTCATCTCCTGGAAGTTGGAGCGGGTGAGCTTCTCATCGAGGTGGATGGGGCCGGACTCGCTCATGGAGAGGTACTGCAGGTTGATGTTCGTGGAGGTCGCCGAGGAGAGCTCCTTCTTGGCCTGCTCGGCGGCGTCCTTGAGTCGCTGCATGGCGATCTTGTCCTTGGACAGGTCCACGCCGTCCTTGCTCTTGACCTGCTTGACCAGCCAGTCGACGATGCGGGCGTCCCAGTCGTCACCGCCCAGGCGGTTGTCACCGTTGGTGGCGCGCACCTGAATGGTGGAGAAGCCGTCGTCGTCCTTGCCGACCTCGAGCAGGGAGACGTCAAAGGTACCGCCACCCAGGTCGAAGACGAGGATGAGCTCGTCCTCCTTGCCCTTGTCCAGGCCGTAGGCCAGGGCCGCGGCGGTGGGCTCGTTGACGATGCGGTCCACGGTCAGGCCCGCGATGGTGCCGGCCTCCTTGGTGGCCTGACGCTCGGCGTCGTTGAAGTAGGCCGGGACGGTGATGACCGCGTTGGTGACGGGCTCACCCAGGTAGGCCTCGGCGTCGGCCTTGAGCTTGGCCAGGATGCGGGCGCTGATCTCCTGGGCGGTGTACTTCTTGTCGTCGATCTCGACGGACCAGTCGGTGCCCATGTGGCGCTTGACCGAGGAGATGGTGCGGTCGACGTTGGTGACCGCCTGGCGCTTGGCGATCTCGCCGACGAGGATCTCGCCGGACTTGGAGAAGGCGACGACGGAGGGTGGTGCGGCCGCCCTCGGCGTTCAGGGATGATGGTGGGCTCGCCACCCTCGAGGACGGCGATAGCAGAGTTGGTGGTACCCAGGTCGATACCGACAGCGCGTGCCATGTGGTGTGCTCCTTGTGGTTGCTTGGTTGATGTCTGCAGTGAGGGCCGGGGTTCCGGCGCCTTCAGGTTGAGTCGTATGCACTCAGGATTGTGGTTGAGTCGAACTCTGTCAACTCCACGTCACCCAACCTTGAGTCTGACTGGCTCAACCCAGCCTGACCGCAGTCCATTCCCGGAGCTGGCAGTGACCTGCAACACGGACCTGCACGGACGCAGCGCGAGCTCGCGTGGGGTGCAGCCGCCCACGGCAGGGCGACGGACGGCTCCGACTGCGTCAGGGCAGTGCGCCCCAGCCGCACACCGGGGACTGCGATACCCGGCGAGGGCTGCGATTTCCTGCAGATGACTGAGGTCCCACCCACCAGTTCTGTGGGAGAACGCAGTCCTCGTCAGTACGTTCTCGATCAGCCCACCCAGCCCCACACACTGCCGAAAGTGTCACGATTGGCGACTTTTTCAGAGTCAACCAGCCTCGAGCCGCCTCGCCCCCACTTCCCCACAACCAGGCCTGACCAGCACCGACGCCCCCAAGTCACCTCTGCGAGGTTGCCGGCCAATGCCGTATGGCTCCCGAATAGTCGCCGATCGTGACACCAGTCAGCAGAAGCGACGGACCTGCGCCGACGGGGAAGCATTCACCAGCCCGGTAGCCTCGCGAGCATGAGCGCTCCCCCACCCGCAGGCAGGCCTGCCCGATCCCGAGGACGTCTTCGACCACCTGCGTCACGAGGACGGCGAGCACGTGGGCTATATCGAGATGAGTGCGGACGGCCGGTTCATCCCTTACGACCGGCTGTGGGTCCAGCGAGGCGAGGCCATGGAGCTCGACGAGGCCGAGGCGGTCCTGGACGCGATCGGCCTGCGGCTTCTGGCAGAGGACTGGCTCCTTGAGGAGGACGATCCGCAGACGGGCGAGGAGAGCTGGGCCCGGGTCAGGATTCGCGAGATCCACCGGGACCGCGTCATCGTCGCCAGGGCGATGGAGGACCTGTCGGCCACCGGGGTCGCCAAGTCCGTGGACCTCATCGGCGCCATCGAGCTGCCCCTGCCGACGACGCGACTGCGCTCAGCCTCCTGAGCGCGCACTGCCGGCCGGAGCCGTCACTCGCCCAGGCGCCGCTGTCGGCGCTCGCTCGCCTGGGCAGCCAGGCGCTGCTTCTCGCCCCGCTCGCACAGGCCGAAGACCGCCAGGATGTTCGCAATGACACTGACGGCCACGATGACCACGCCGAAGGCCACCCCGCTGGCCTCCCCGGTCAGCCCCACCAGCGGGCTGACGAGCCCGCCGACGACGAACTGCAGAAAACCAAGCAGCGCAGAGCCGGTTCCCGCCCACCGGCCGGTGCGGTCGAGCGCGAGCGCCGGGGCGTTGCCCATCGACAGCCCCAGACAGGCCACGTGCGCCAGGAAGAGCGCCACGACCGCCACCAGTAGCGGCATCCGCACCGGCCCGACCACCGGCTCGCGCAGCCACACGAGGCAGACCGCGGCGAAGACCGTGTCGACAACCAGCCCCGCAACAAGTCCGACCCTCACCTGGCGGGCCTGGGAGAAGCGGCGCACCAGGGACGCCGCCACCGCAATCGTCACCGTGACCGTCGCCCCGCACAGCCCGAAGACCGCCGTATAGGCCACCGTTCCCATGCCCAGCACGTTGCGCAGCACGAAGGGAGCCGCCGACAGGTAGGCCATGAGCAGCCCGAAGGACAGGGCATTGATGAGCAGGAGGCGCACGAGGACGTGATCGCGGGCCAGCTCGCGGGTGCCATCGAGCAGCATTCGTAGGCCGCCGTCGTGGCGCCGCTCGGCGGGCAGGGACTCGGGCACCCAGAGAACGACCATGACCACGAGCAGCCCGGTGAAGGCGGCCACGACTCCCAGGATGCCGCGCCAACCAATGGCCTCGACGAGCACGCCCCCGAGGATCGGCGCCAGCACCGGGGCGATCCCTGAATCGCCATGACGACGCTGAGGGCCCGGGCGGCGGTGATCCCGCGAGAACGATCGGAGATGACTGCCCGGCCCAGGACCATTCCGGCCGCTCCCCCAAGCCCCTGGAAGAAGCGGGCGATCAGGAGAACGGACAGGCTCGGGGCCAGGGCGGCGCCGATACTGGCGGCCAGGGCGAGCACGCTGCCCCACAGCAGAAGGGGACGCCGGCCAACGCGATCGGACAGGACCCCGATGCACAGCTGGCCGAGCGCGATGCCCACGAGGAAACGTGGTCATCGTCAGCTGAACACTGGAGGCGGAGACGCCCAGGTCATCGGCCATCTGGGCGAAGGCCGGCAGGTAGGCGTCAGTGGCCAGAGGCGCGACGGCCGCGAGCGCGGCCAGGGCGATGAGGAGCGTGGCGGGGAAGGCCGTCCTCAGCCCGTGGTCGGACGGGGCGGCCGGTGAAGCTGTCATGACCTGAGGATAGGGAGAATTCCGACCGAAGCGTCAGTGCGCCAGTGCATGGCGCTAACGGGACGTTCCGCACGCTGGCGCCAGCGTCTGATTCCTCCCGGCCTCGACTGGCTGGGCGACCGCCTCCTGATCGATTCCCCTGACACCTGTCGCAGCAGGCCCCGCTCAGTCGCCCTGCTCGGCCTCGGGAGCGACCATGACGTGGTCGCCGTCGGGCACGATCCGCACCCGCAGCCCGTAGACCTCGGCGAGGATGTCGGGCTCAAGCACCTCGGCGGGCGGCCCCTCGGCGACGATCGTCCCGCCGGCGAGGATGGCGAGACGGTCGCAGAAGCGGGCCGCCAGGTTGAGGTCGTGCAGGGCGACGACGGCGAGGCGCCCGGTGTCCCGGTGGCAGATCCGCCGCACGTGGGAGAGTACCGAGACCTGGCGGCGCAGGTCGAGGGCGGAGGTGGGCTCGTCGAGCAGGATGAGTCCGGGCTCGCGCACGAGCGTCTGGGCCAGGGCGATGAGCTGGCGCTGCCCGCCTGAGAGCTGGCCCAGTGGGCGGTCGGCCAGCTCGGCCACCCCGAGCTCGTCCAGGGCGTTCCATGCCAGGTCGATGTCGGCCCGGCTCGTGTGCCAGGTCATTCCGCGCCGCGAGGCGGTGAGCACCGACTCCAGGGCGGTCAGGGCGGCGTCGCCGGGCAGGCCCTGCGGCATGTAGCCGATCGAGCCGCGCAGGTCGTGGCCCCGACGCCCCTCGAAGGAGACCTCCCCCAGGTAGCGTCGCAGCTGGGCCACGCAGGTGACCAGGGTGGACTTGCCGGCGCCGTTGGGGCCGAGCAGCCCCACCATCTGGCCCGTCTCCCAGGTGGCGTCGACGCCCTTGAGGACGGCCCGCCTGCCGTAGGAGAAGGTGAGGTTGTCCAGCGTCAGGCTCATGAACCGCTCCTGACCGCCGAGCGCTGGCGTCCGAAGATGATGGAGAGGAACACCGGCACACCCACCAGGGCGGTCAGGATGCCGACGGGCACGGCGACACCCGGCACGATGACCTGGCTGGCGGCGTGGGCGGCGGTCAGCAGGGGTGGCGCCGCACAGGATGGAGGCGGGCACGAGGAAGCGCTGGTCCTCCCCCACCAGGCCGCGGGCCATGTGCGGCCCCACGAGCCCCACGAATCCGATGATCCCCACGAAGGCCACGGACAGGGCGGCCAGCAGGGAGACGCCGACCAGGGTCCACGCGCGCAGGCGCGCCACGTTGATGCCCATGGCCGCGGCGCGCGCCTCCCCCAGGGTGATGGCGGTCAGCCGCCAGCCGTTGACCCAGAAGACGGGCGTGGCCACGAGCAGGGCCACCGAGACGGTGACCACGGCCGGCCAGGTGGCGCGCATGAGGGAGCCCATCGACCAGAAGACGATCTGCTGGAGGCTCTCGGTGGAGGCCCGGTACTGCACGAGCGCCAGGAGCGCCTGACAGCTGAAGACCAGGGCGATGCCCAGCAGGATCGTCATCTCCTTGGTCACCGACGGCAGCCTCGAGACCATCGCGATGGTGAGAGAGGCCGCCAGCCCCGCCGTCATGGCCACGATCGGCAGGGTGGCGCCGGTGGCCACGGGCAGCACGAGTCCGGTAACGATGGCCAGCGCCGCCCCCAGGGCGGAGGCCGCCGAGATCCCCAGGGTGAAGGGCTCGGCCAGCGGGTTGTCCAGGATCGTCTGCATCTGCACGCCGGCCAGGGACAGCGCCCCACCCACCAGGACCGCCAGCAGCGCCGGCGGCAGGCGCAGGTTGACGACGATGTTGGCGACCCACGGGTCGTAGTCGGCGTAGAGGAGGGAGCCGAGCACCTGTGCCGGGCTGAACCCCAGCGGCCCCACCATGAGGGCCACGAGGAAGACGACCAGGAGCAGGGTGGCCAGCCCCATGAGCATCGCGACGCGCCGCGCGGTTCGACGGCGGTAGGAGGCGTAGGCCGACGCCGCCGTGTCCGTGGGGGCGTCGGCCCGCCCGCCGGCCTTCGTCACCGACGCCGCGCCGTTCGGGACCTGGACGGTATCGGACTGGCGGGCTGCGGCGTCGCCGGAAGGGGCCGTGACTTTGGGCGCTCCCATCAGATGGAGGTGAAGAAGACGCCCTCGGCCTTCCAGGGCATGTACTGCTCGTGGAAGTCCTTCCAGACCTTGGCGGGGTCGACGTCGGAGAAGGCCTCGGGGTTCTGCCACTTGGCGAAGGTCAGGTAGGCGATGAAGTTGTAGGGGGCGTCGTAGAACTGGTGGTAGATGCCGTGGACGTGCCGGTCGGTGAAGGCCTGGATCTGATCGAAGCCGGGCTGGTTCTTCAGCTGCTCCAGACTGGCCTTGGCGGAGGCCTCGTCGGCCTTGTATCCGAGGTGGACGTAGCTGGTCTGGGCTTTTTCGTTGATCTTCTGCTTCTGCCACTCGCCACCGGTGGCGATGATGTTCTTGGGGTTGGACTCAATGATCTTCTCGAGGGTGAGCGTGCCCTCCTCGCCGGACAGGAGGCTGTCGGCGATGTTGGTGCCGCCGGTGGCGGTGATGATCGCGCCGAGGTTGGCGGTGGAGTAGGTGGCGCCGGGCTCGTTGACGCCCGGGGCTGCGCCACAGGAAGGTGGCGGGCTTGGAGGTCAGGGACTTCACCTTCGCGACGATGGGGTCGACCTGCTTCTTGTAGAAGGAGACGAAGGCCTCGGCCTCCTTGCGCTTGTCGAAGACGGCGCCCATGAGGGTGACCGAGGGGACGGTGTTCTTGACCGGGTCGCGGCGGAAGTCGGTGACGACATAGGTGATCTTCTGGCCGTCCAGCTTCTCGAGGTAGCCCTTCTCCTTGGCGGAGTTGTAGGCGTCCAGGGTCATGATGAAGACGTCGGGCTTGTGGCTCACCAGGGTCTCGATGGGCAGGCCGTCCTTGGTGATGTTGCCGATCTTCGGCAGCTCGGCGGCCTTGGGGGCGACGGAGAGGATCTTCTCGTAGAAGTCGGGGGCGGCCTTCTGAAGGTCCTCGCCCCAGGCGACCACCTTGTCGATGGGGTTGGTCTTGTTGAGGAATGCCAGGGAGTAGATGTGGCGGGACTCGCTCAGGACGATCCTCTTGGGCTGGGCGCTGAAGGTGACCTTGCGGCCGACGATGTCGGTGACCTCGAAGCCGCCCTTGGAGGTACCCGAGGAGGTGCTGGAGCCCTTGCCTGCGCGGGAGGCGACTCCGCAGCTGGCGAGGACGGCGGTCAGTGGGAGGGCCATGAGCAGGGTACGACGGCGCATAGAAGTCCTTCGGTGACGCGAGGGCGGAGACGAATCACCCAGGACCTTAGGGCTACCTCAGTTAATTTGCCAAGTTAGACGATCTAATTTTAGTAAGGTCATACAAGTATCATGGTGGATGCATGGAGGTTGGCACAGTGTTGCCGCTCGCGCCGAGTCCCCGCAGGTCGAGCGGAACGGATGAGACTGCTGCAGTGAGGCCCGACGGCGCTCATGAGTTCGACGGAGGACGGCGGCCACCGCCATCAGATGACGATGACGCCACCTGGGCCAGAAAAATAGCTCCGACACCGATGAAGACGATCGCGACCGTCCTGTTCCCCTGGGCGAAATTTATGGCTGCAGAGGTGATCGCGAGCAGCCCCGCGACCAGCCGGAGAATTTTAGAGGTTTCGGGCAGACAACATACTGACACCTTCCTGCTGAACGTCAAGCCAAGAGCGGCGATCACCCTCACCATAGGCCTAGTCCCAGCCTCGTTGAAGCACATCCGGGACCATCTCTACGCAGGACTCTCACCCTCCAGGGGTATTGACGCCTGACGCGGCGGCATTCTCAGCGTCGTTCCACCAGCTGCGGCTTCACAGGAGACCCACAAGGTCAACCTACGTCTGGCATACACGGGGCCGACACGGTTGAGTCATGCACAGCTCCGACACCCTCAGCCCGACCGAGCCGCCCCAGTTCAGCCAGGACCACGACTCCAGCCGGCGCGACCGCTCCTCGACGTCCAGCAAGCACCCGCGCCGCCGCTTCCTCCTGGGTGGCGCCGCCGTCCTGGGGCTGGCCGCCACCGGCACCAGCGCCTGGGCGCTCAACCGCTTCGTCATCGACCATGTCGAGGTTGGCGACGTCACCGCTCTGGAGGCCAAGGCGCAGAACGCCGCCGCCTCGGCGACCCCGGCCACGAACGTGACGGTCGGGGACAGCTCCTACTCCTCGTCCAACACGAGCATCGAGATCCAGCAGGTCTCCACCGGCTCGGGCAGCGACACCGTCACCTACTACGTGGCCGACGTCAAGCTCACCAACGCCACCGACCTGCGCAGCGCCTTCGCCAACAACTCCTACGGCACCAACATCGTCGCCAAGCCCAGCGCGATGGCCTCCGAGCACGACGCGATCCTGGCCATCAACGGCGACTACTACGGCTTCCGCAGCGACGGCATCCTCATCCGCAACGGCGTCATCTACCGCGACAGCGGCACGCGCGACGGCATGGCCTTCTACAGCGACGGGCGCGTGGAGGTCTACGACGAGACCACCACCAAGGCCCAGACGCTTCTGGACGCGGGTGTGTGGAACACGCTGTCCTTCGGGCCGGCGCTGGTCAACGGCTCCAAGGTGCTCTCCGGCATCGACCAGGTCGAGGTGGACACCAACGTCGGCAACCACTCCATCCAGGGCCAGCAGCCGCGCACCGCCGTGGGGTGGGTGGAGAAGAACCACCTCAAGCTCGTCGTCGTCGACGGCCGCAGCGAGGGCTACTCGCGCGGCGTGACCATGACCGAGCTCGCCCAGATCATGGCCGACCTGGGGTGCGCCTGCGCCTACAACATCGACGGCGGCGGTTCGTCGGCCATGTACTTCAACGGCTCGATCATCAACCAGCCCTCCAACGGGGGCGAGCGCGACACCTCCGACATCCTCTACATCGCGAACGGAGCCTGAGATGAGCGGCACCGACACAGCCCTTCAGACCTCGCCGCGGGTGCTGCCGCGGGTCATCGCCCCCGCGAACCGGACCGCCGCCAACCGGACGGCGGGCAACCGGACCGCGCCACGGGTCGGTTGCGCGCCTCGCCCCCGGGCGGCGGTGACGCTCGTGGTTCTCATCCCGGCCTACAAGCCCGATGAGCGCCTGGCCGCGCTCGTGGCCCGCCTGCGCGGGGCGCGCCGGGACTGCGCGGTGCTGGTCGTCGACGACGGCTCGGGACCGCAGTACGCGCCCTTCTTCGCCGCCGCCCGCGCCCGGGGCGCCCAGGTCGTCAGCTACCCGGTCAACCAGGGGCAAGGGCCAGGCACTGCGCACGGGCCTGGCTCACGCGGCCGCCTCCTGGCCCGACGCGGAAGTGGTGTGCGCCGACGCCGACGGGCAGCACACGCCGTCGGACATTGAGGCCGTGGCCGCGAGGGTGCGCGAGACCGGGCACATGACCCTGGGGGTGCGGCGCTTCTCCGGGCCGGTACCGCTGCGCAGTCGGATCGGCAATGACGTGACCGCCCTGCTGTTCCGGGGCGCGACCGGCTGGAGGCTGGCCGATACCCAGACGGGCCTGCGCGGCTACCCCGCCGGGCAGCTGGCCTGGCTGCAGGAGGTTCCCGGCGACCGCTACGAGTACGAGCTCTCCGCCCTGCTGCGCGCCCACGAGCTGGGGCTGGTGGTGGAGCAGGTGGAGATCACCACGGTCTACGAGCCGGGCAACACCTCCTCCCACTTCCGCCCGCTGCAGGACTCGGCGCGTATCTATGCTCCGCTGCTGCGGTTCATGGGGGCGTCGCTGGCGAGCTTCGGGATCGACTGGCTGAGTGTCATGGTCATCTTCGCAACGACCGGCAACCTGCTGGCGGCGGTCGTGGGGGCGCGGCTGGTCTCCGGGACGGCGAACTTCTTCATGAATCGTCGCGTCTTCCGGGCGCGGCGCGGCACCGTGGTGCGCACGGCGGTGCGGTACACGGTCCTGGCGGTGAGCCTGCTGGCGGCCAGCTACCTGGTACTCAAGGCGCTCACGGCGGTCAGGGATCCCCCTGGGGATCGCCAAGGTTCTCGGTGACGGGGCCATCTACGTGGCCAGCTATGTGGCGCAGCGCCGGCTGGTGTTCACGGAGCGGAGGTGAGATCAGCCCGACAGGGGCCCGGCGGAGGCTCCTCGGATAGCCGTGTCCTTTGAGACGATGTGCCGACGTCGTCCCCGAGGGCATGGCATCGCCGCCCCCTCGGTCACACCCCGCTGACGGTTTCCGAGCAGCACCGTCAACAAGCCGCACTTAAGCACAACGGCGACGGCTCTTGAGCAGATTTTGTCCGTATGGGACGACTTTGAATGCCCCGATCGCCGGAACGCAACTACCCAAAACGCCCTGACCCGCACAAACGCAATTCTGTTTGTGCAAGTGAGCCGTCAAAGTCGTCCCATATGGACACTTTTCAGCCGAAGACGCCACTCGCCTCAAGCAGAGTCGCGGGCAGCAGCCTCAGCGGACGTTGATGAGGCCGGATTCGTAGGCGGCGATGCGCAGCCGTCCCGGCTCCCGACGGAGGGCGACACGGGCGCGCGTGGGACCGGCGTGGCGGGCGGTGTTGGCCAGGGCCTCGGCCACGACCCGGACAGCGGCCTGAGCCGTCGGAGCCGGGAGACCGTCGGTCATCGTGGAGGCTTGGGCGATGTCCGCGTCTGTGCCGATAGCATCGACGTCGAGATCGACGGTGACGCCGGTGCGGCGGGCCTTGCCGATCGGCTCCCGAAGGCTCTCGGCAAGGTTGCTGATGAGAGTGGTTTCGGGAAGCGGTACGTCACCCAGAGCTCCCGCAGGACCGTCGCCACTGCCCCGGGCGTCGGGGACGTGTGCTCGTCTCGCAGGACGGTGAGCATGCGCCGCAGTGCGTCGGTGGCCTCACGGGAGGCGGTCTTGACGTCGTCGAGTGCGGTCCGCAGCCCGTCGGGGGTGGTCTCGAGGCGCTGGGCCACGGCGCAGCGCACGGTGATGGCGCCGAGGCTGCCGGAGACGGCGTCGTGCAGCTCGCGGGCGATGACGAGGCGATCCTCTGCGACGGCGAGCGCAGCCGACTCCTGTGCCAGGCGCTGCTCGTGGGCACGCTGGTCGCGCCGCCGCAGCCACAGGGCGGTGGCAACGAGCCCAGCCATGACAAGCAATGCCGTTACCTGGGCGTGCCTAGATGGAGTCGGTGAGAAGCCGGCCATAGTGCCCAGGCCGACAACAACCACGGTCAGTCCCGTGATAGCGCGTCCAAGCGGCGAGTGGCGCGGTGGGACGTTGGGGACTGGCACGCAGCCAGTCTAAAAAAGCAGTTTGAGCACTTCATCGAACCACGGTCTGACGACCCGGGGTCTGAGACCGCGGCCCAGCACCGGCCCAGCGACCATGACGCTGGTGATTCCGGCTCCGCAATGGCCATCCTCCTGGGCGACGCCGCTGACTAAAGCGGGGGGTAACAAGTAAGAATTTCTCTATCACTTGGTAAGCAAACCCGGATCACTCAACATCGTTCCGACACGCTATACTCTCACAGAGAGACTCTGCCACCACAGGCAGGCGCACCCCATCTCTCACCTGCTCTTTTCATGAGGGAAGCCATTGTGGACCGGGAAATTTTTACTCCTGAAGAGGAGCGCGACGCACACTTCGCCGCCATGCAGTGGTTCGAATCACAGCAAATGAATGGCCGCGAACTCTTCACCCACAAGGAACTAATGGACGGATTCTCCTGGCACGGCCACCATTTCCGTCTCACCCATCAATCCCAGGGAATCTGGAAACCTCAAGAATTTAAGGCCGCTCTAACATTCAAGACCACAGCTCCCACTCCCGGAAAAGAAGCACCATACGCCGATCGGATCGATGACGGCGGACTGCTTCGCTACAAATTTTCAGCCACAATACAGTGGGCGAACGACGCGATGAAAGTGGCTGCAGACCAAAATTACCCACTGGCCTGGCTTGTGGGGGTAAAACCGACAAAGTCAACCCTCTTTTATTACCCTCGCTTCCCGGCCTACATCGTCGATATTGACATTCGCAACGCAGAGTTCATCATCGCCATCGATGAGACGACGCCACCTACTTCAGGCCACAGAAACTCTGGGCAGATCGAGAAGAAGTACGTTTCCAGGTGGACTAAGGCACGCATCCATCAGCACGACTTCCGGGAGCACGTACTTAGCGCCTATCAGATCTCCTGCGCAGTCTGCGACCTTCCACATGCACAGCTCCTCGAAGCCTCGCACATCATCGCCGACTCCAGGGAAGCAGGAGTCCCTGAAGTCAGCAATGGTCTGGCACTATGCAGACTCCACCACACCGCCTACGATCGCCATCTCCTCGGCATCGACGCCAACCGCCGCATCCATGTGGCAACAAGAGCAAAGCGTATCGAGACTGCGCACTTGCAAACCGGTTTACTGACATTCGACGGCCGCTCCCTCACGCACGTGCCAGCCTCCAAACAGATGCACCCTGATGGTGACCGCCTTGCCGAGCACTTCAAAGACTTCCTCCGGGCAGAGGAACAAACAGTCGGGTAGACCCAAAGCTTCCAGCAAGCTACACATCACTCCAGAGAATGGGCTTTCACCACTCGAAGGAGTCCATCATGATCCATCCACGAGACATCGCAACTGAAGCCGAGGCGGCGGTGCTTGAACACGCTGATCGCCTCGCCGCCATCATCGGCAAGCACTGGCACCCCACGAACGACGCCACTCGAGACGACATCATGCTGCTCGTCGCCGACCTCCTGCGCGCACACGCCGAGACAGGGATCGAAATGCAGACCTGGAGAGCCGCACTCAATGTCGTCATGGATCATCTTGCCGGCGAACCGGAAGGCGCCGATCTACTCCACCGCCTCGGCCGCCCCGCTTGGTTCACCGTCATCGGCACGACCAAGGATGGTCAGCGAGAGCCCGTCGCCGTCCTGCCAGGCCGGCGTCACCTGGAGGTGGCCATCGGTGCCTGGACCACGCAGGTTCAGGTACCCACCGCAGCAGACGCCGTCCGAGCAGCCTCACATGTGGACCGGTCTGCAGTCTGAGACGTTCAAGCAGCTGAACATCAGCCCGTCACGCTGAATCAGTTCATTCAAGCCAAGCCGCCTGATGCGACATCGGTGAAGTCTTGGTTGTTTTGGGAACGGCTCGTCTGCGCGGCACGAGGAACTTGAGTGCTCCGCAGAATCCCGTCTGCACGTAGTTGACCTCCGCTCGCATCGCGCCACCTCACCTTGCGTGATGTGAGCAAACGTCACATGCCTCAAACATGGCCCCACCGGCCGTTCCAAACCGACATGCTTCGTTCGCGACGCATGGACGTTGCGAACGAAGCACATGGAGCAGGTGGATGACTCTTACGCCGACACCGTTCTAGACAGCGGGCGTCGACGGGGCCTTACTTGATCTCGCAGGCGATGCCATCCTTGTCTCGATCCAGCGCAGGCCGATAGCCAGGTTCACCTTGGTACAACGGTGCAGCACCCGCAGCCCGCGCCGCCGTGCAGTTGTCATAGTAGGTGATCTCCTGCTTCGGCTCCGGAGAGCGGGAGCCGCCGCGCCACCGCCAGCCTCCGTCTCCTCCTCCGGTGTCGACTCGGGCTCCTGCCTTGCAGGTGGCGCTGGAGGCTCCGGCGTCGGGGCCTGCGTCGTTGGAATCGGCAACGGCGCAGGCGTAGGACTCTGTGTCGGGGACGGGGTGGGACTCGGAGTTGGAGACGGAGAGGAGATGGAGTCGGGTGGGTAACGGCGACGGCGAAGCAGTCACCGTCAGCGACGGCGCCGGTGCCGGTGAGCCCGCATCGTCAGCCACGGACGGAACCCCGCACCCAGCCAGACCGGCGCAGGCCGCCATGGCCAGAGCCGCAGACGCCGACCTCGCCACCATCCTCTGGCGCCGCGACGTCGAAGAAGAAACTGTCACCATAAAGGTACGGGAAATTTGAAAGAAATAGGGGCAAAATGGGCGTGCTCACGAAAGCCTCGGGTTACGAGAAGGGATGGTAAACGGCTATCCAAGAGAATTGAAGCACTCCGAAAGCAGCGATAACTCACGCCGCCGCAAAACGCAATCGGATCGATACGCAACATTCCCACCAGCAACGTGAACGAAATGACGTCATAGTCATTAACTTACTGTTCCTCAATTTTACGCCTGCAGAGAATGGGGATCTGCACCCACCCAACACCCTCAGTCGAGCCCCATCCACACATCTCGAGGGGAGGATATCCAGGCGTTGCGGGAGCACAAGCGTTTGCGCCAGGAGCGGCACTCTCATCCATAACTTCCTGCCTCATTCCCTACGGCGCTCGGCCCGGAGCCTCACCCTCCCGTCGAGAAGAACGGCTACTTCTCGAGCAGCAAGGCTCAGGCCCTCACAGCGCACACTCTCCACAACCGCACGGATCGCCTGCGCGACGGAGACCCGCTGCGAGGCCGGAGTCAGGAGGTCGAGGCGAGCAAGGGCGAGGGACAACAAGGCTTCTTTGCCGGGACAACTTCCGCCCCGGGGGAGACGACACGTGCTTCAATCGAAGCATGGCAGTCGTCTCCCCCGTTCCGGTTCCGGGCCCCGTGCCCGGCGAGTCCGTCCTGACCGAGTCCGACGCCTCGCTGCTGTTCAGCGGGGCACGTACCGCCTACACCTTCACCGACGAGCCGGTGACCGACGCCCAGCTGCGGGCGATCCACGACCTGTCCAAGTGGGCGCCGACGGCGGTCAACGCCCAGCCGTTGAGAGTGGTAGCCATCGAGTCGGCGGCAGCCCGGGAACGGCTACTGCCCTGTCTTCCCAGCGGCAATCGAGAGCAGGCCGCAGGGGCGCCTCTCACCCTCGTCTGCGCGGCCGACCGATCCTTCACCGAGTCCCTTCCACGGCTGCACCCACGCGGCGAGCGCTACCAGCGGCTGCTGGAGGATGGGCGAGGCGGAGATGCAGGGCACGGTGGGCGCGCACCTCAGCACTGATTCAGACGGCCTACGTCATCCAGGCGATTCGCGCCGTCGGGCTGGCAGCCGGCCCCATGAACGGCGACGACGCCGAGGCGCTGGCGACCGAGTTCTTCGCCGGTCAGGACGTGGAGGTGCTGCTGGTCATCAACGTCGGTCACCCGGGGCCGGACGCCTACCAGGGCGCAACCCGCGCCTGCCCTCGAGGAGATCTATCGGGTGCTATGAGCCCAGCGGATCGATCACACCCAGTCCCCGGGACCGGGCGGCGTCGGCCAGGCGGGCGTCATGAGTCAGGACTGTGACAGGGTGACGAGGATCGTCCAGCAGCGTCGCAGTCGCCAAGTGAATGGCGCCAAGAGAGTTGAACTCACCGGTCAGGGCACTGGCGCGCTCAATGACGTCCGAGCCGATCTCAATGAGCTCCACCCCTCGATGAACTCATCGACCACACCGACATCGAAGTGATCGCGATGCGCCGCCCGCGCCATCTCCACCTGGAGCGAGACAGGAGGACACCAGCCCCTCTGTCGCGCGGGCATCCAAGATGAGCCGCGCAGCCTCATCGGCTCCGGACTGGCCGAGGAGGGAGAGCAGCGCCACCGAGGTATGGAGGTAGATCACCTGTCCTCCTCGCGATCACCGAGGAGGAACTGCTCCAGGTCGAAACCCTCGGGCGCCTCCCACCGCCTGGCGGGCAGCGCCCAGTCGCCTGCGGCCGGACGGACCTTGCCCTCACGGACCATCTGCTCATACCAGGACTCGTCATCACGGATCGGGACGATCCGGGCGATCGGGCGGCCACGGTCGGTGACCGTCACAGGCACACCACTGGACTCGACCTCACGGTAGACCCGCCCGGCCTGCTGATTGACCTCCCGCAGTCCAACAGTCCTGCTCCCCGGAGAAACCGGCACACCGCTGCACTCATGACACGAGAATACGAAAAATGTTCTACATGTACTACGTTGTGGCTGTGGGCGTGGATCCGGGATCGAAGGATCGAGGCGCAGCGTCGGGCACCTCTCCCCTACGGCCGGAAGATCGAGCTGTCCTCGCTGACGTAGGCGACCGCGAGCCGCTGCGTCCAGGCCATCTGGCCGACGATCTTGACGAGCGCGTTCGCGTCCGACCAGCCGACACTGATGTAGATGTAGTCGGCGCCAATGGTGTAGTCGGCGACCGGCAGCCCCTTGTCCTCCCGCTCTTCGAGCTCCTCGTCACTCAGCGCGTCGGGGCCGTTGAACGGAGGGAAGGTGCGGATGATGTCGCGGTAGAAGGCCCTGATCGCCGGGGTGGAGCCTTCGATGGTGCTGAAGTCGTACGGCTCGTCCCACTGGGAGACCACCTGCTTCCACCACCGGGGAAAGTCCTCGTCGGTCGCGGAGTCCGGTTCAAAGATCAGGATGTCGTAGCTCATAACTTCGAGGCTAGGAGCGCGCCCCGCCACCAACCATGGACACCGCTCCCCACGGCGGCCGCCCTACGCCGGGCGGTAGGTGAAATGGTCCCAGCCCAGGGCCTCGATGCGCTCGGCCATGCGCTCGCACATCCCGTCCCAGCCAGGCGCCACGACGTCGAACTCGCCGCTCGTCCCCTCGGAGCGGGCCTGCTGGAGGGCGTAGACCCGAGCCCCCGCCGCGTGCACCCGCCGAGCGACCTCGACGGCGTCGTCGGCCGTCACGTCCCCGGGCACCACGGTGGTGCGCACCTCGAAGTCCGGCCCACCGCGGCCGGCCGCCTCGACGAGCACCTCCAGGCTTTCCCAGGCCCTCGCGGCCGCGCCCTCCCGGCCGACCACCTGCCCGTAGTGCTCGGACAGGGGCCTTAATGTCCAGGCCCACCCAGTCGACGAGCCCGGCCCCTGACCATGTCGCGCAGCCGCCGCAGGGTAGGGCCCGGCCGTGTGCAGCCCCACCTGGAAGCCCATGTCGATGACCTCGCGGGCGGCGTCGGCCAGGGCGTCCTGGCGCAACGCCTCGCCTCCGGTGAGGACGACGCCGTCGAGCAGCCCGCGCCGGCGGCGCAGCAGGGCGCGCACCTCCTCCCAGGCCACCCGGCCGGGAGTGCGGGTGGGGATGAGGGTCCCGGTTGTGGCAGTAGAAGCAGTTCCAGGGGCAGCCCTGCAGGAAGACGGTCGCGGTCAGGTGGTCGGGCCAGTCGACCGTGCTCATGGGGGACGAGCCCGGGCGATCACCAGGTCGTCGGCGGGCCGGTGGTGGGGGTTCTCCCCGCCGCCGGAACGGGTGGGGAGGCCTGTGAGCTTCTCGGCAGGGAGGTCACGGCGGCTCCTCTCACGTCTTGTCGTCAGAACACCGAGCCCGCTGGGCGCCGTCGCCGGATCATCCGACGGCGCCCAGCGGCCCCGGCGGGTCCTCTCAGGCGCTGACCGCGCTCAGGCGCGAGACGGCCGGGCCGTGGCCGCCAGCGGCGACCTCGGTGAACATCCGCCGCTCGGCGTACTCGCCCTTCTTACCGATGTTGAAGGAGCGCACCGGCCGGAAGTAGCCCATGACGCGGGTCCACACCTCGCACTCGACCGGCCTCGGCCTCCGGGTGGAGCTCGGCGCACTTGTCGCAGGTGAGGTGCTCGCCCACGAGGTAGCCGTGGACGGGGCAGATGGAGAAGGTCGGAGTGATGGTGATGTAGGGCGTGCGGAAGGCGGTCAGGGAACGGCGCACGAGCTCCTTGCAGGCGGCGGCCGAGGAGATCCGCTCGTTCATGTACAGGTGCAGGACGGTGCCGCCGGTGTACTTGGTCTGGAGCTCCTCCTGCATCTCCTGGGCCTCGAAGGGGTCGTCGGTGTAGCCCACGGGGATCTGGGAGGAGTTCGTGTAGTAGGGGTTGGTCTCCGTACCGGCCTGGAGGATGCCGGGGTAGCGCTTGCGGTCCTCCTTGGCGAAGCGGTAGGTGGTGCCCTCGGCCGGCGTGGCCTCGAGGTTGTAGAGGTGGCCGGTGGCCTCCTGGAACTCGACCATCTTGTCCCGTACGTGGTCCAGGAGGCGCACGCACATGGCGTGGCCGCGCGGGTCGGTCAGGTCGTAGGCGTCGTGGGTGAAGTTGCGGACCATCTCGTTCATGCCGTTGACGCCCAGGGTGGAGAAGTGGTTGTCCAGGCTGCCGAGGTACCGCTTGGTGAAGGGGAACAGGCCGGCATCGATGTGGTGCTGGATGACGGTGCGCTTGAGCTCCAGGGTGTCGCGGCCGATCTCGAGCAGCTCGTCGAGCCGGGCGGTCAGGGCGGCCTCGTCGTCGGCGTAGAGGTGACCGAGCCGGGCCATGTTGATGGTGACGACGCCGACCGACCCGGTCTGCTCGGCCGAGCCGAACAGGCCGTTGCCGCGTTTGAGCAGCTCGCGCAGGTCGAGCTGGAGGCGGCAGCACATGGAGCGGATCATGCCGGGGTCGAGCTCGGAGTTGATGAAGTTCTGGAAGTAGGGCAGGCCGTACTTCGCGGTCATGGTGAACAGGAGCTCGGTGTTGGGGGGCGTCCCAGTCGAAGTCGCGGGTGATGTTGTAGGTGGGGATGGGGAAGGTGAAGACGCGCCCCTCGGCGTCGCCCTCGGTCATGACCTCCATGAAGGCGCGGTTGATGAGGTCCATCTCCGCCTGAAGGTCGCCGTAGGCGAAGTCGCAGACGTCATCGCCGATGAGGGGGTGCTCGTCAGCGAGGTCCGCGGGGCAGGTCCAGTCGAAAGGTGAGGTTGGTGAAGGGCGTCTGGGTGCCCCAGCGCGAGGGGACGATTGAGGTTGAAGATGAGCTCCTGCATGCACTGCTTGACCTGGGCGTAGGTCATGTCGTCCAGGCGGACGAAGGGCGCCATGTAGGTGTCGAAGGAGGAGAAGGCCTGGGCGCCGGCCCACTCGTTCTGGAGAGTGCCCAGGAAGTTGACGATCTGTCCGACGGCCGAGGAGAAGTGCTTGGCGGGGCCGGCGGCGATGGCGCCGGGGACGCCGTTGAAGCCCTGCTGGAGGAGGTCTTTGAGGGACCAGCCGGCGCAGTAGCCGGCGAACATGTCCAGGTCGTGGATGTGGAGGTCCGCGTTGCGGTGGGCCTGGCCGGCGGCGGCCGGGTAGACCTGGCTGAGCCAGTGGTTGGCGACGACCTTGCCGGAGGTGTTGAGCATCATCCCGCCCAGGGAGTAGCCCTGGTTGGCGTTGGCGTTGACGCGCCAGTCGGAGCGGTCCAGGTACTCGGTGATGGTGGCGATGGCGTCCACGGTGGGGCGCTCGCCGCGGGCGACCGCCGAGTCGGCCGAGCCGCGGGCCACGAGACTCGGATCGGAGGCGGGGACGGCAACCGGAGTCGAGGCCGGGCCGTCGACGGGGCTCGGGGTGACAGTGTCGGTGGGGGCGGGGTGGTTCTCGAGCACGGGTCTCTCCGATGGTCCTTCTCGTTCCTGTTCGCGGCCCTGTCGAGCGTGGATGGGGGCCGGTTCTTCCCGGCGCTGCCAGCGACTGCGCACTACCTGCTGAGAGCGGGTCGGTCGGCGGCGCCGGTGCCGACCCTACGCCCGCATGCACTGCAGGAGCCGCATTGAGCCACATCATCTTGTGCCTTGATTGTATCTGGACCACAACATCTTGCGATAGAGGTAAGGACTTTTTGTCCTGATAGGTG
>BNJV01003023.1_pt1 | contig 96162 bp, 108 predicted proteins | sample 8540591 | NCBI WGS metagenome assembly BNJV01 (sample SAMD00202457, study PRJDB9452) | human saliva metagenome | host: Homo sapiens | reverse complement strand
ACCAAGCGTTGGCGTGTCGTGGAGATCCTAGAGAAAGCTAAGTAAGCACCTGGGACTCTGCTTGAGCACTATATGAGGTAGGGCCTCTTCCCCATAATTCCGTGGGGGAGAGGTCCTACCTCTATGTTCTATACGTCTCTTATATGAAAGATGTACAGATGATGAAACGAAATATGTTCACAGTACTTTATGAAAACTTTACTTTTTGAATATGGTTGAAAATCCGCTCTAGTATTGCTTACTATCGAAGGTACGCTTACTAAGTAAAACCTATATTTGACGTGGTTTCGCTGATTAGTGAGCTTCTAGGGCGTTATGCCCCCGACACACTGCATACTGAGGAACACAGACATGACTCCTTCATCTAATCACGGCATATCTCGACCCATGCAGAGAGCGTTAGCATCTGCTGGAGCCGTATCGCTTGTGGTGGCATCGTTAAGCGCGATGCCTGCATCGTTCGCTAACGAGCAACAGCCCGTTCCCCACGACACCAGTTCTGGTTGTCGTAATATTGCGATCACCGCTGATCGATACCAGGGGCTTCCGGGCGAATATCAGCTGGCATATTCCAACTACACTCGGAACCTTTATACAACATTCTCAAATGGACGTCCGCCCGTTTACACCGGCGGCGTTGGGGTGTGGACAACCTACGGCGAAATCCCAACCCTCGATGAAGTTATGCTGCCGGGAACCGTAGATTTTGTACCCAGCGGGCAGACCGAAGCGACAAGTAAGCAGCTTGCTTCTCCTGACGGTATTGCGATTGATGATGCACACGGCACCATCTGGGTAACCCAGACTCGTACCAACTCGGTAACCGTGTACGATCTGTACACCAAGAAGGAACTGTGGACCAGCTACGATGCACAGAATCCGGAAAACGGGTCTGTATCGCGTCCTCGTGAGGTTAAGGTTGATGCGAAGTCAGGGAAAGCATTCGTATCTGGTTCTGGCGGCGTTACTGTGTTTGACCTGAAGAGCCACCAGGTTATTCAGAAAATCAACTTTACGAGCTCCGACGGCTCTGCTGATACGGGTATGAATATGGAGCTGGATTCCGAAGGAGGTCGCCTCTACGTACCTTCGCTGAATTCGGGAACGTTGAAGGTTATTAATACCGAAACTCTCGCCGTCGAGCAGACTATCGAGCTGCATAAAGAAGTGGCGGACGTGCAGCTTCGTCCCTCCGACGTAACGATTGATAAGTCTCTGGGTGAAATCTATGTGTCGTCCCAGGGGGATATGGACCGTGAGACGAAAGTTTCTAAGGGAAACTCTGGTATCACGGTTTACGACTTAAAGACGGGCGAGTACAAGAAGAGCATTAATTTCGGGAAACAGACGCTGGCGATTACTGCCGACGAAGAGCATGACGTGGTTTATGCTACCGATTTTGCCACCGGAAAGATCGGCGTTATTGACGGTCGTACCGGCTCCATCACGCATGAGGTGAGCACAGGTGCAGAAGGCGGAGCTAACGACGTTCTCGTAACCCCCGAAGGCGAAGTCTACGCGGTTGTCAGAGACAAGTTTGCTGATAACGTGACGAGGGGTACACGCTGGATCCCACCACCGGTAAATTTAAAGAGGCGGCAAGCGCTGAACCCAAGGGTGAGAACGGCGCAGATACTCCGATCACGGTAAATTCCCTTGTCAAAATTACTCCGACGTTTACTGCTATTCCAAATATTCCTCAGTGCGATCCCGTGCAGACTCAGCAGGTTGTCGCCACGACTTCAACAGCAGGTGCTGTATATCCTAGGGGCACCAGCACAGTTCCCTCGCAAACCAAGGCTGATACCCCCGTTTTCTCGGATGTTCCTGAAGGTTCTCCCTTTTACGCCGATATTCAGTGGTTGGCGCATCAGAGGCTTTCTTTTGGATGGGCTGATGGTACCTATCGTCCCCAACAGCCGGTAGATCGTGGGGCTATGGCGGCATATTTTTACCGTCTAGCGGGTTCTCCCGAGGTAGCACTTCCTGAGACCTCACCTTTTAAAGATGTCGATTCATCGCATCCTTTCTACAAAGAGATTGTGTGGATGTCCCAGCAGGGCATTACAACTGGGTATGAGGATGGAACTTATCGTCCCGGCATATCGGTAGATCGTGGAGCAATGGCGGCTTTCTTCTTCCGTTATGCGAAGGTGACAAACTATGAGGCACCGCAGACTCCTCAGTTCAAGGACGTCGATCGCAATAATCCGTTCTACCGCGAGATTTCCTGGTTTAAGGACCAGCACATCACGACTGGCTGGGGTGACGGCACTTCCGTCCGAACGAGCCTATTCAGCGTGCTGCGATGGCGGCTTTCATCCACCGATTCGCCGTCAAATAAATAAGAGGCGACATAAACGAGTACGCAGTTACCGAGGCGGTGCTTACCCCATGTTCGTGGGGTAAGCACCGCCTTGTTACTGTTATTTGGAGTATTCGAGGTAAATCCATTGCTCAGGTGAACGTGGGCATGAGAGAGCCATGATCTTGAGCGAGTACCGCTGCTATTTGCCTAAATAGTAGAGAATAACGCCGCGACCTTCGACGGTGACGGAGTTATTTGACAGTTAAAAGCGGTTCGGCTCCTGCAGACGGACTAGCAAGGAATATGGGACCCAAGAAATCTGTCTGATAAGAGCCGAACCTGTAAAATGACGCAAGCGTCTTAACCATTATGATGCAAAATGTTAGATTTTGCATCATGTTCACGAATAAAAGAGAAAAAATCTTGTTAATTCATGAAGTTATCTATCTTTATATCCGTAATGTGTCTAATATGCAGGTACACGAGTCTTAAGTGTTATAAGCCAGTTTCATCCAGGAAGTACAGAGCTTCGGGTGTTTTATAGAGTATGTTGCGTTATGGTGCTGGTAGGAACTTATTTAAGGGGAACCTGAAGGGTCTGACAGTGATACTCCCGCTGCGACGGTTGCGGTAACCCGCAAGATGGTGCCATTCAGTGGATACCCCCCCCGCACTGTCTTCTAATAATCTGAGAATGTATGCATTGAAGCCCGATATGATGCGCTATGCCTCACGATAAATCCTTTGAAATATCAGGAAAATTCCGGTAAAGTTTTAAGACTGTGTGGCTATACCCAGATATAGTCTCATAACCACGGGTTTCTCGTGCCAGTGCATAATGCCGCTATAACGGGTGGATACGCCCGCTTACGCGGGTCCAAATGTTCCTGGCATGGGTTACCCCAGGCGTTTCCGCTAACCCGCGCATCCTTATGATGCTGTGGGCCCGGGGCGTCAATCAATCCCGTAAAAATGTTCCGCAAGGCTGGCTCGCGCCTGAAGGCGAGTCGGAACCGGCGAGACGACAGGAGAAATATGATTCAGCAGGAGTCGCGACTGAAGGTCGCCGATAACACTGGTGCGAAGGAAATCCTGACCATCCGTGTGCTTGGTGGTTCCTCGCGTCGCTACGCAGGCATCGGCGATATTATCGTCGCAACCGTCAAGGATGCAATTCCTGGCGGCACTGTTAAAAAGGGTGACGTTGTGAAAGCAGTCGTCGTCCGTACCAAGAAGGCAACCCGTCGCGCAGACGGATCCTACATCAAGTTCGACGAGAACTCAGCAGTTATTCTGAAGAACACTGATGGTGATCCCCGTGGTACCCGTATCTTTGGTCCCGTTGGTCGTGAACTTCGCGATAAGAAGTTCATGAAGATTGTTTCGCTGGCTCCGGAGGTGCTCTAACTTATGGCTAAGATCAAGTCCGGCGACCTGGTTCAGGTTATTTCCGGTGCAGACAAGGGTAAGCAGGGCAAAGTTCTGAAGGTTATCCCTAAGGAAAACCGCGTGATTGTTGAGGGCGTTAAGGTCGTCACCAAGCACACCAAGGCAAACCCCGTAACCGGCGCAGCAGGCGGTATTCAGAAGGTGGAAGCACCGATTCACGTTTCGAACGTGGCAATCGTTGATCCTGAGACCGAGAAGCCGACCCGTGTTGGTTTCCGCGAAGAGACTGTAGAGCGTAATGGCAAGCAGCGTACCGTTCGCGTGCGCGTTGCTAAGCGTTCGGGGAAGGATATCTAATGAGCGAGACCAAGATTACCCCCCGCTTTAAGACCAAGTACGCTGAGGTTGTCGTCCCCGCGCTGCAGGAAGAGTTCAAATACCAGAACGTCATGCAGACCCCGAAGTTCGTTAAGGTCGTTGTAAACATGGGTGTTGGCGAGGCAGCTCGCGATGCAAAAGCTCATGGACGGCGCTATCCGCGATCTCACCGCTATTACCGGTCAGAAGCCGGTTGTAACCCGTGCCAAGAAATCCATCGCACAGTTCAAACTGCGTGAAGGTATGCCAATCGGCGCACACGTTACTCTGCGTGGCGACCGCATGTGGGAGTTCCTGGACCGCCTGGTTACCCTGGCTCTGCCCCGTATCCGCGATTTCCGCGGTCTTTCCGATCGCCAGTTCGACGGTAACGGCAACTACACCTTCGGCCTCACCGAGCAGTCCATGTTCCACGAAATCGATCAGGATTCGATCGACCGCGTGCGTGGTATGGACATCACCGTGGTGACCAGTGCCAAGACCGACGATGAAGGCCGTGCCATGCTTAAGGCACTGGGCTTCCCGTTCAAGACCAACTAACGACTACGTTGCAGGTCCAGAGTCTGTTACCGCAGATTAGGGAAACCGCAACGAGGAAGGGCTACAGCCCAAAATGACTATGACTGATCCGGTCGCAGATATGCTGACCCGTTTGCGCAATGCAAACTCCGCATACCACGACACCGTATCTATGCCTTACTCGAAGCTCAAGGCTCGCATCGCCGAGATCCTGAAGGCTGAGGGCTACATTGCCGATGTTAAGGAAGAGGAAGCAAAGGTTGGCAAGACCCTGACCCTCGTTCTTAAGTACGGTCCGTCCCGCGAGCGTTCCATCGCTGGCGTGCGTCGTATTTCCAAGCCGGGCCTGCGTACCTACGCAAAGTCCACGAACCTACCTCGGGTTCTGGGTGGTCTCGGTACCGCTATTCTGTCCACCTCCTCGGGTCTGCTCACTGATAAGCAGGCTGCGAAGAAGGGTGTGGGCGGCGAAGTTCTCGCCTACATCTGGTAGTCGGTTAGAAGAGAAAGGAAGAGAAGAATGTCACGTATTGGACGTCTCCCCATCTCGGTTCCAGCCGGCGTTGAGGTAAAGGTCGATGGCAACCTGGTGACCGTTAAAGGTTCCAAGGGTGAGCTGAGCCACCAGGTGGCTTCCCCCATTACTGTTGCTCTAAACGACAATGAAATCGCGGTATCGCGCCCGAACGACGAGCGTGTTTCTCGCTCGCTGCATGGTCTGACTCGTACCCTGATTCAGAACATGATTATCGGTGTGACCAACGGCTATGAGAAGAAGCTGGAAATTGTTGGTACCGGTTACCGTGTGACCGCGAAGGGTAACGACCTGGAATTCGCTCTAGGTTACTCCCACCCGATTAGCGTTTCTGCACCCGAAGGTGTTTCCTTCGCCGTGGAAGGCGCTAACAAGCTGACCATTTCGGGTATCGATAAGCAGCTCGTCGGTCAGGTTGCAGCAAACATTCGTGGTCTGCGTAAGCCCGATCCCTATAAGGGCAAGGGTGTTCGCTACGCAGGTGAGCACATCCGCCGCAAGGTCGGAAAGGCTGGTAAGTAAACATGGCTATCAAGTCGAAGGCATCGCAGCGTGCACGCCGTCACGCTCGCATCCGCAAGTATGTTTCGGGTACCGCTGCGCGTCCGCGCCTGTGCGTCACCCGTTCGAGCCGTCATATGTTCGTTCAGGTTATCGACGATGTCAAGGGCGTGACCCTGGCCTCCGCCTCCACTATGGAAGCAGAGCTTCGTGCCGCAACCGATCTGGACAAGACCGCTAAAGCAAAGCGCGTTGGTGAGCTTATAGCAGAGCGCGCTAAGGCAGCCGGTATTGAAACTGTCGTGTTTGACCGCGGCGGCAACAAATACCACGGTCGTGTTGCAGCAGTTGCTGATGGCGCACGTGAAGGAGGTCTGGCACTCTAATGAGCGAACAGAACGTAAAGGAAACTCAGGTGAGCGAAGCAGTAGCAGCTGAAACCGCTGAGACTTCCAAGCAGCGCGAAGAGCGCCGCAACAACCGCGGCGAGCGTCGCGGTCGCGGTGATCGTAAGAACCGCGCACGCGAGGAGGAAAAAGATAAGTACATCGAGCGCGTGGTAACCATCAACCGTGTGTCCAAGGTCGTTAAGGGCGGTCGTCGCTTCAGCTTCACCGCTCTGGTCGTTGTTGGTGACGGTAATGGCATGGTCGGCGTTGGCTACGGCAAGGCTAAGGAAGTTCCAGCAGCTATTGCCAAGGGTGTTGAGGAAGCTAAGAAGAACTTCTTCCGTGTACCCCGCATCGAGAACCGCACCATTCCCCACCGCGTACAGGGTGAGGAAGCAGCAGGCGTTGTGATGCTCCGCCCGGCAACCGCTGGTACCGGTGTGATCGCTGGTGGTCCGGTGCGTGCAGTGCTCGAAGCAGCAGGTATCCATGATGTGCTGTCGAAGTCTCTCGGTTCCTCGAACCAGATCAACATTGTTCACGCAACCGTTGCAGCACTCAAGCAACTGGAAGAGCCTCTGGCAGTTGCAGCCCGTCGTGGTCTGCCCAACGATGAGGTTATCCCCAGCTACCTGCGCAACACCAAGTCCGATAAGGCAGGTGCGTAATGGCTAAGCGTATTCAGCCCAGCGACGCAAAGCTGGAAATTACCCAGGTTAAATCCTATGTTGGTCAGAAGCAGAATATGCGCGACACCCTACGTTCCCTCGGTCTGAAGCGCCCGGGCAACAAGGTAGTGCGCACTGCCGACCCCGTCACCGTTGGCATGGTTAACACCGTTGCTCACCTGGTGAAGGTTGAGGAGGTCAAGTAAGATGGCAGACGCTATCAAGATTCACGATCTGCGCCCGGCACCGGGTGCCCACAAAGCAAAGACCCGCGTAGGCCGCGGTGAAGGCTCAAAGGGTAAGACCGCAGGTCGCGGTACCAAGGGTACCAAGGCTCGTTACCAGGTTCGTCCCGGCTTCGAGGGCGGTCAGCTTCCGCTGCACATGCGCCTGCCGAAGCTGCGCGGGTTCAAGAACCCGTTCCGTACCGAGTACCAGGTTGTTAACCTGAAGCGCATTCAGGAACTGTTCCCCGAAGGTGGCGAGGTCACCGTCGAGGCCCTAGTCGCTAAGGGCGCCGTTCGTAAGAACGAGCTTGTGAAGGTTCTGGGCGACGGCGACATCACCGTCAAGGTGAACGTTGTGGTTGATAAGGCTTCTGCATCCGCAATCTCTAAGATTGAGGCGGCAGGCGGTTCTGTAACCGTTAAGTAGTCTTCAGACTCACTAGATGGCTCCCGCACATGAGGCGGGGGCCATCTTCTTTGAGCAGCAAGAGTCTGCATTAAAGCTTTTATGATGTATTTAACGTCTCAGAAATTCTAGAAAATTCATCTTAAATAACGCTCACAGAATACAAAATACACATATCTCGCGCCGTGGTTATCGACAACACCGGTGAACAGGCTAGACTGGAAGGTATGTGTTTAGCGTGTTCCTAACATCTGTGTTAGCGAATACATACCCCAAGATCTTCAGGAGGACATGTGCTTAGCGCGTTCGGGCGAGTCATTAAGACCGCCGACCTGCGACGTAAGCTGCTGTTTACCCTAGGCATGATTGTGCTGTACCGTATGGGCACCTTCATCCCGCCCCCGGTATTTCCTACGGCACGGTTCAGCAGTGTCTTAACGCCAACCAAACTCACGGTGGCGCCTACGACATCATCAACCTGTTCAGCGGTGGTGCACTCCTACAGCTTTCTATCTTCGCGCTGGGCGTGATGCCCTACATTACGGCAAGCATTATTATTCAGCTGTTGCGCGTGGTCATTCCTCGTTTCCAAGAGCTACACGATGAAGGGGCTCAGGGACAGGCCAAACTCACTCAATACACCCGTTATCTCACTATCGCTCTTGCGCTTCTCAACGCGACCACGATTGTGTCTATGGCACGCTCTGGCGTGCTTCTGGGGAACTGCCCCGGTATTATCCCGCAAGACGATGTGCTGCACATCCTGGTTATTATCATTACTCTGTGTGCCGGTACCGGCGTCATCATGTGGATGGGCGAGCAGATTACTGAGCGCGGCGTAGGCAATGGCATGTCTTTGCTTATTTTCACCTCAATTGCTTCCTCGTTCCCGAATGCTCTGGGCTCCATCCTGGAACAGCAGGGTCCGTTCGTCTTCTGGTCCGTATGCCTTGTGGGCCTTGCCGTGATGCTTGCGGTGGTCTACGTGGAGCAGTCTGTACGCCGCGTTCCCGTGCAATACGCTAAACGCATGATTGGTCGCCGTACTATTGGCGGTACCAGCACCTATATTCCGCTCAAGGTCAATATGGCGGGCGTTATTCCCATCATCTTCGCCTCCTCACTGCTGACTTTGCCTGGTATTATCGCGCAGTTCAATACCCCACAGGGTGGCGCAGCACCCCCCCCGAATGGGTGAACTGGGTAAATACCTACCTTACGAGGGGCGATCATCCGCTGTATATCGCTCTGTACTTCCTGCTGATTCTTGGATTCACGTATTTCTATGTTGCGGTGACCTTCGATCCGGTCGAGGTTGCAGACAATATGAAGAAATATGGCGGCTTCATTCCGGGTGTTCGCGCGGGTAAGCCTACTGAACGTTACCTCAGCTATGTTCTAACCCGCATTACACTGCCGGGTTCGCTTTACCTCGCTGTGGTTTCCATGATTCCGCTTGTTGCGTTGGTTCTCTTCAACGCAAACCAGAACTTCCCGTTCGGCGGTGCATCGCTGCTGATCGTGGTGGGTGTTGGTCTTGATACTCTCAAGCAGTCAGCGCCCAGCTTCAACAACGAAACTATGAAGGATTGCTTCGATGAACCGTCTTCTGATCATAGGCCCTCCCGGCGCCGGTAAAGGCACTCAGGCCGTCAAGATTGCTGAGGAGCTGAAGATTCCCGCGATTTCGACCGGCGATATTTTCCGGAAGAACATTAAGGAAGAGACCGAGCTCGGTAAGGAAGCAAAGTCGTATATTGACTCTGGCAACCTCGTGCCTGATTCCGTTACGAACAATATGGTGCGCGCTCGTCTCGACGAAGCCGATGCGGCACACGGTTTCCTTCTCGATGGATACCCCCGCAACATCGCTCAGGTTCACGAGCTTGATGCTATCCTTGCGGATAAAAACCAGCAGATTGATCGTGTACTTTTGCTCGTTGCAGATAATGATGAGCTTGTTGCCCGACTGCTCAACCGAGCTGCCGAGCAGGGGCGCACCGACGATAATGAAGAGGTCATTCGTCATCGCTTGAAGGTGTATGAAGAAGAAACCGCACCGCTGATCGCGATTTATCGTGAACGCGGTATCGTCAAAGAGGTTAACGGTTTAGGCGAGATTGCCGACGTGACCGAACGTATTCTTAAAGCCCTATCTTAGGGATATACATTATAAGCTGCGCCTCCGTCATCGTGCGGGGGCGCAGTTGCATGAACGCACTGCCGCAGTAATGGTGATACGGCAATGCTCTTAGGACTCAGAACGAGAAGGAACCCTATGGCACGTGTAGAGGTCAAAACTAATACCGAATTACACCACATGTCGCGCGCAGGCATTATAACCAGCCGTGCGTTGGATGAGGCAGTTGCGGCTGCAAAGCCCGGAGTGAGTACCGCAGAGCTCAATAAAGTTTTCGAGCGCAGTCTAGAAGAACAAGGGGGAATCTCGAACTTTTATGGTTATTATGACTACCCTGCAAGTATCTGCACCTCTGTGAATCATGAGGTGGTACATGGCATACCCGGTGACTATATCCTTCAAGACGGCGATATTATCTCCATTGATGGAGGCGCCTATATTATTGACCCGGCTACTAAGAAGCAGTGGCACGGCGATTCTGCACGAACTGTATTGGTTGGAAATACTTCACAGGCCCGCCGAGACCTATCCGATATAACCCGGGAAGCCCTCTGGCACGGTATCGCAGCACTGGCACACGCAAAGAAAATCGGCGAGGTAGGGATTGCGATCGAAGAATTCGTGCGCAGCGAAACCGGGGATACATACGGTATCATCGAAGACTATGTAGGCCACGGCATCGGTACCCACATGCATATGGCGCCCGACGTGCTGAACTACGCCGCCCGTGATCTCGGCCCAAAAATTAAACCTGGCATGGCATTTGCAATCGAACCCATGCTTGTAACGGGGAATACCGATACCACCGTACTTGAGGATGACTGGACAGTCATTACAACCGATGGATCGGATGCCTGCCAATGGGAGCACTCGGTTGCCGTGCATCGAGATGGCCTGTGGGTTCTAACCGCAGAAGATGGGGGAGCCTCTGAACTGGCACGCTTCGGCATTATCCCCGTACCGATTCCTAAGTAGCATCTGCCCATTTTGGGGTGTGCATCCTTGACAATCATCGAGCATCTATAACGCCCGAAGGAAAACTATGAGCGAAACTCTGACAGGCTGCGCCGCAGCTTCAACCGATTCCACGTCGCGCTCCACCAAAGTACCCGTGGAGATTTCAAGCGTGCGCCCTGAACCGGGAAAAATTGCGCTCAAAGCACCCCGGCGAACAAAACCGCCCAAGCATATTGCCGATTTTGATATGGCAGGGCGCCGTGAATTCCTCAAGGAACTGGGATACCAGCCCTTCCGTGCATCGCAGCTCTCAAAGCACTATTTCGAACGACTGGTTAACGATCCGGCGCAGATGACAGACCTGCCTGCTCAGGATCGTGACGAGATAGTATCCCGTGCAATGCCGCAGCTGCTAACTCCCGTGCGAACCCTAGAAGCTGACGGCGGGGATACCCTCAAAGTCGTACATCGTCTTTTCGATGGGGCGCTTATTGAATCGGTCATTATGCGGTATGACAACCGCGTCACCATGTGTATTTCCTCACAGGCTGGATGCGGTATGAACTGCCCCTTTTGTGCCACCGGGCAGCAGGGGCTCACCCGCAATCTCTCGACCGCAGAAATCGTAGAGCAAGTAGTTGCTGGGGCACGATATCTGAAACAGATGAAGGGTCTTGACAAGGCCGATGGAGGGTCGGAAGATACCCGACCGCTACGCGTCTCCAATATTGTATTTATGGGAATGGGCGAGGCGCTCGCAAACTATAAATCAACGATGGGTGCGGTGCACCGTCTGATCGATCCCGCCCCCGAGGGACTGGGTATCTCCGCGCGCGGACTTACGATGTCTACCGTGGGTTTGGTGCCCGGTATCCGCAAGTTTGAGCTGGAGAAACTGCCGATTACGCTTGCCCTCTCGCTGCACGCGCCGGATGATGAACTGCGCGATGAGCTTATTCCCATCAACCAGCGGTGGAAGGTTGATGAGACTCTGGATGCCGCATACGATTATTACCGCACGACCGGGCGGCGCATCTCAATTGAATATGCGCTTATTCGCGATATTAACGACCAGGGATGGCGCGCCGATTTGCTGGGGAAAAAGCTCGCGCAGCGCGGTCGCGGATGGGTACATGTAAACCCTATTCCGTTGAATCCGACTCCTGGCTCAAAATGGACAGCATCGCGTAAAGGCGTGGAGCAGAATTTTGTGGAGCGTCTGCGGGCACACGGTATTCCAACGACAATTCGCGATACTCGCGGTTCTGATATTGATGGTGCATGTGGCCAGCTCGCTGCCAAAGAAGAGGAATAGGGGTGCCTCATACCGAGTAATAACCCTTATTCTGCAGTTGTTTAAAAGGCAACTATGTCGTATAGTTGATAGTTGGCTGTTTGTACCAGCGTTAAGTGCGCCCTTTTTGCAGGGTGTAAAACGCTCTTCACCAGTGTGAAGATATACAGCATCAGAAGATAGAACTGTTCAGAGCATAAACTCTGGGCACCGACGTTAGCGGAGGATATGGCAAAGAAAGACGGCGTCATCGAGATCGAGGGCTCTGTGGTTGAGGCTTTGCCCAATGCGATGTTCCGTGTTGAGCTAGACAATGGTCACAAAGTTCTCGCGCACATCTCGGGTAAGATGCGTCAGCACTACATTCGAATCCTGCCTGAGGATCGCGTGGTAGTGGAACTGAGCCCCTACGACCTGTCCCGTGGTCGTATCGTCTACCGTTATAAGTAAAACCCGATCATTAAACGTCGCTTCGGCGGCGTTTAAGTCGTGTTCATAGGGATAAATAGTTCTTCTGGTTGCCCAGTAAGAACCTCTTATCTCGCCAGTTATCAAGTTGCAATCAAAAGGAATGCGATGAAGGTCAAGCCGAGCGTTAAGCCGATCTGCGATAAGTGCAAAGTGATTCGCCGTCATGGCGTAGTCATGGTGATCTGCGAAAACCCGCGCCACAAACAGCGCCAGGGCTAAGCCCACGGTAGCTGCGTAACACCGCCTGCGGGCGGAATCGTCATAGGCACCGCTCCGCATTGTTTATCGAGTGATAAAGGATGCGGATACCTCCGGACTCAGAGGCCGGGGACCGGGCAAACACCCGGGCAGTGATGCTACAGACCTCTGGAAAACAACAAGGAGAAGCCAGTATGGCACGTCTCGCTGGAGTTGATATTCCCCGCGAAAAGCGCGTGGAAGTTGCTCTCACTTACATTTACGGCGTGGGCAAGACCCGTGCTCACGAAACCCTCGCTGCTACCGGCGTGAACCCTGACACTCGCGTCAAGGATCTCACCGACCAGGAGCTTGTGGCACTTCGTGACTTCATCGAAGGCAACTACAAGGTTGAAGGTGATCTTCGCCGCGAGGTTGCAGCCGATATTCGCCGCAAGGTTGAAATCGGCAGCTACCAGGGTCTGCGTCACCGTCGCGGCCTGCCGGTTCACGGTCAGCGCACCAAGACCAACGCACGCACCCGTAAGGGCCCGAAGCGTACCGTCGCAGGTAAGAAGAAGTAAGCAACGTTGCTCTGTCGAACTATCAGTATCGACCAACGTATTAGAAAAACCTTTGTAGGAGAATCAATAATGCCTCCCAAGACTCGCGCCGCGGCTGCTCGCAAGACCCGCCGCAAGGTCAGCAAGAACATCGTTGCTGGTCAGGCTCACATCAAGTCGACCTTCAACAACACTATCGTCTCCATTACCGATCCCACCGGTGCAGTAATCTCGTGGTCCTCTGCAGGTGATATGGGCTTCAAGGGCTCTCGTAAGTCCACCCCCTACGCCGCACAGCTGGCTGCTGAGACTGCCGCAAACCGTGCTAAGGAACACGGCGTCCGTAAGGTTGATGTTTTCGTAAAGGGCCCCGGTTCTGGCCGTGAGACCGCAATCCGCTCTCTGCAGGCAGCAGGCCTAGAGGTTGGTTCGATTCAGGACGTAACCCCCGTAGCTCACAACGGTTGCCGTCCGCCGAAGCGCCGCCGCGTCTAATTAGGCGAATGCCTAATCCCTCTGCGGCTGTCGTCTTCACAGATAACACCAAAGAGTCCAGACACCCGTCTGCTTCCTAAAATCTGTTTTCCCAAACTTGTGGGCTCATATAGCGGAGCTCACCGAAAGGAAACAAAGTGCTTATTGCACAGCGCCCCACTCTGACTGAAGAGGTCGTAGCGCCGAACCGTTCGCGCTTCACCATCGAGCCCCTTGAGCCGGGCTTTGGCTACACCATGGGTAACTCCCTCCGTCGCACCCTGCTGTCCTCCATTCCCGGCGCCGCTGTTACCAGCGTTCGTATCGACGGTGTTCTGCACGAGTTCAGCACTGTTCCCGGAGTCACCGAGGATGTCACCGAGATTATCTTGAACGTCAAGAAGCTCTCGATTTCTTCGGAAAATGACGAGCCCGTAGTTGCATACCTGCGTAAGCAGGGCGAGGGTGAACTTACTGCAGCCGACATTGAAGTACCTGCCGGTGTTGAGATCCACAACCCGGAACTGCACATCGCAACCCTCAACGCGAAGGCAAACTTCAATGCCGAACTGATTATTGAGCGCGGTCGCGGTTATGTGTCTGCAGCTCAGAACAAGACCGGTGATGCAGAGATCGGCCGTATTCCGGTTGATTCTATTTACTCCCCGGTTCTGAAGGTTACCTTCAGCGTTAACGCAACCCGTGTTGAACAGCGCACCGACTTCGACAGCCTGACTTTGGACGTCGAAACCAAGGAAGCCATTGCACCGCGCGATGCCGTCGCATCCGCAGGCAGCACCTTGGTTGAGCTCTTCGGACTTGCACGTGAGCTCAACGTTGCTGCCGAGGGTATCGAGGTTGGTCCGTCGCTGCCGACGAGTCCATGGCTGCCGATTTGGCTCTGCCGATTGAGGACCTTAACATGTCCGTTCGATCCTACAACTGCCTCAAGCGCGAGGGCATCCACACCGTGGGCGAGCTCGTGACTCGTAGCGAGGCGGATCTGATGGATATTCGTAACTTCGGTGCTAAATCCATTGATGAGGTCAAGGCTAAGCTGCATGAGCTTGGTCTGGCTCTCAAGGATTCCCCTCCGGGCTTTGAACCCGTTGCTCGTGCATACGATGACGAAGACGGTTCCGGCGAATAAATTTCGATCGAATAGTTCACCCGGTTGTTCCGGGATCAGTAAACGTGGTTCCTAAGTCCCGTTGTTGGGGCGGTGGAACGTAAATCATGGAGAAATAACTATGCCTACTCCCACTAAGGGTCCCCGCCTCGGCGGTTCCCCGACCCATGAGCGCCTAATGCTCAATAACCTGTCGGCGCAGCTCTTCCAGCACAAGCGCATCACCACCACCTTGACTAAGGCAAAGCGTATGCGCCCGGTGGCTGAACGTTTCATCACCTTCGGTAAGAAGGGCGATTTGGCGGCTCGCCGTCGCGTGCTGCGATCCATTACCGACAAGTCCGTAGTACACGAGCTTTTTACTGTAATCGCACCGGCAATGGCCGAGCGTCCCGGTGGCTACACTCGCATCACCAAGATCGGTAACCGTAAGGGCGATAACGCACCTATGGCCGTTATCGAACTCGTAATGGAGCCTGTAGAAACTAAGGGTGCTGTTGCAGAAGCTACCAAGGTCACTGAGAAGGCTGCCGAGGCTCCTAAGGCTGAAGCAAAGAAGGCAAAAGCTGAAAAGGCTGAACCTAAGGAAGAAGCTAAGCCCGCTAAGTCTGAAGGCACCGAGGGTCTGCCCGCAGGTGCACACGCTCCGTTAGAATCTGGTGAGGCTCCCGAAGGATTCGAGGTCAAGGGTAACGCTGACTCGATGAAGTACCACGTGCCTGGCTCCCGCTGGTATGCAAACACCATCGCCGAAATCTGGTTTGACTCCGCTGAGTCGGCTGAGGCGGCAGGTTACGCACCCGCCGGTGGTGCAGCAGCTCAGAAGGTTTCTGCTGAGTAAGCACAGCTAACGCGCGTTAGTGTATCGTCAAAATCCGTCGCCTAGGTTCATAGGCGACGGATTTTGCGTGTTTCAGACGTACATTCTTGGGCAATTCACCAGGTATTGTTGAAGGGCGAAAGGGGGAAAGCTACTGTGTCTGATCAGTTACAAGAACCTGGTCCTCAGGCATCACAGATCAACCTGGACTCACAGCCATCATCTGGCGATGGGGACGTGCTGGGCACGCAGCGGGTACGTATCGACTGCGCCTATGACGGCACGTGGTTTAGCGGGTGGGCAAGGCAGCCTAATCTGGTAACTGTGCAGGGTGTATTAGAGGATGCGCTGGAGCTGGTGCTTCGCACGCATCACCGAGTGACGGTCGCCGGTCGTACCGATGCCGGAGTACATGCGCAGGCGCAAACTATCCACCTTGATATTGCCACCGAAACCTGGCAGAAACTTACCGGGCGTGACGGGCTGGCAGATCCAGCTGAGTCGCTCAAACGTAAGGTTTCTGGTGCTCTGAAACGAACCCTGGCGCAGGCAGAACATACGCTAGGAATCCCTGAGCGCATGCGCGGGCTTCTTCAAGGATCTCTTGTGCTTCACCAGGTACAGCCCGTGCCGCAGGACTTTGATGCGCGGTTTTCAGCGACCGGCAGGCGGTATACGTACCGCATCCTGGATGGACAGGGGAGTAGCCCCGATCCGCTGCGCCGCGCGTATGCCTGGTGCATTCCCGAAAGCCTAGACCTTGAAGATCTTAACAAGGCAGCTCATGAACTTACGGGGCTACATGATTTTCTCTCGTTCTGTAAACCGCGTGAGGGAGCTACGACGATTCGTGAACTCCGCCGTATATACCTAACACGCCATGATGACGGAGTTATTGAAGCGACAGTTGAGGCAGACGCTTTTTGTCACCATATGGTGCGCTCGCTTATAGGGGCACTAGTTCTCTACGGCACCGGAAAACGGACCCAAGCATGGCTGCGGGAACGCCTAGAAAACCCGCAGCGGGATGCCTCGCTCATTATGGCACCCCCGCATGGATTAGCTCTTGCACACATTGATTATCCAGCGCCTGAAGAGTACGGTCTGCAGGCACGAGCTACTCGGGCAATGCGGCAGAGCAACATTTTTAACGGGGAATCCGCGCCATTTAAGGGTTTTGGTGTGGATTAAAGCACCCTAAATTGCTGTATAGTTTTGCTAGTTGTGCGTGTTCTGCCCGAGCACGCTCTCGGCACTGTCTAGTTGCAGGACGTCAAGGTGTCGCAGAGTACGGGTCAGAACGGGCGAGCATTCGGTCCTCACCCGGATTCGTCATGCACGTAGTAATAGGCGTGATACCCAACTAAGCGCCGAATGTACATTTCGAGACAAAGGCCAATATTTTTGCGCACTTATACTCCTAAGCCCGGCGAAGTTGAGCGCCAGTGGCACATCATTGATGCCACCGACGTGGTGCTCGGTCGCCTCGCAAAGCCAGACCGCTATCCTGCTGCGCGGTAAGCACAAAGCCGACTTTTTACCCCGAACGTGGACACCGGCGATTTCGTGATCATCGTGAATGCCGAGAAGGTCGCTCTGACCGGTGCAAAGCTTGAGCAGAAGCGTGCATACCGCCACTCGGGTTACCCTGGCGGTCTGAAGTCCGTCAATTATGCAGAGCTTCTTGAAACCAACCCTGTTCGTGCAGTTGAGAAGGCTGTGAAGGGCATGCTGCCTAAGAACAAGCTAGCTGCACAGCAGATCAAGAAGCTGAAGGTCTACGCTGGTCCCGAGCACCCGCACGCGGCACAGCAGCCCAAGACCTACGAATTCAACCAGGTCGCCCAGTAATTCGGGCCTACGAAGAAACTATTAGGGAGAAATCGTGGCTCAGAACGAAGAGCAGATCGTAGTCGAGGAAGAGCTCACTAGCTACACCTCGGAATCCGCAGCCCCCGTCGCGGCGGCTGCACAGACAAAGCCATCCGGCACTGACTGTTGCAGGTGCTGCAGTCGGTCGTCGTAAGGAAGCAGTGGCACGTGTTCGCGTGGTTCCCGGTTCCGGTAACTGGACCATTAACGGCCGTAGCCTGGATAGCTACTTCCCCAATAAATTGCATCAGCAGGATGTGAACCAGCCGTTCAAGATCCTGGAACTTGAAGGTGCTTACGATGTGATTGCACGCATCAGCGGTGGTGGTCCCTCCGGTCAGGCAGGCGCGCTGCGCCTCGGTATCGCTCGTGCCCTCAACGAGATTGATCGTGAGAACAATCGTCCCGCGCTGAAGAAGGCAGGCTTCTTGACTCGCGACGCACGTGTTATCGAGCGTAAGAAGGCCGGTCTCAAGAAAGCACGCAAGGCTTCGCAGTTCTCCAAGCGTTAATCGCTGGTTCTGCTGACAAAGCCCCCGCACTTCCCTAAAGAAGCGCGGGGGCTTTGTGCATTATAAGGGGTTTACCTGCATAAGGTTGCGATAACTGTTACATTTGTCACTCAATCTCACTCTCGGTACAGTTAAAGTGTCAAAGCAGACACGAACGGAAAGAGAATTCATGACAGAAGAGAACCTTCACCCCACAACGGAACAGGTCGAGAGCACCGTACCCGAAACCGCTTCTCAGCCTTCCGATGTTGCAGGTCCAGTCGTATCAGAGAAAAAGCACGCTATTAAAGAAGCTCTTAAACCCCAGGTTCGTCGCACCTCAGTGGTTGAAGACTATGCGGCAGAACTGGATGAAATGGCATCTCTCACCCATGCTCTGAGCGGAAACAAGAAAAGCTCAAAGGGCGATGCCTGGAAGATTGGCTACCCTTACGATGAAAAACTCGGTCGTAAAGCATACGAAAAAGAAAAACGCGCACTGCAGATTGAGCTTCTGAAGCTCCAGCTATGGGCAAAATCGACCGGGCAGAAAATCCTCATTATTTTTGAGGGACGCGATGCTGCGGGTAAGGGCGGTTCCATCAAACGCTTTACGGAACACCTTAATCCCCGTGGGGCTCGCGTGGTGGCTCTTGAAAAGCCAACCGATATTGAACAGACTCAGTGGTATTTCCAGCGCTATATCAAGCACTTACCCTCTGGTGGCGAGATCGTCATGATGGACCGTTCCTGGTACAACCGCGCCGGGGTTGAGCGTGTGATGGGCTATTGCACGCAGGCCCAGTACTTCGAGTTTATGCGCGAAGTACCCGACCTGGAGCGTATGCTCGTGAACTCGGGCATTAAGCTCATTAAATTCTGGTTCTCAGTCACCAAGCAGGAGCAGCTGGCACGCTTTACCTCACGACGCACCGATCCTGTTCGTCAGTGGAAACTATCACCTACCGATTTGGCGTCGCTCGATAAGTGGGATGATTACACTGCTGCGAAAGAAGCCATGTTCTTCTACACCCATACCGGCGATGCTCCGTGGACCGTTATCAAGTCAAATGATAAGAAGCGTGCTCGTCTGGAAGCCATGCGTTACGTGCTCTCACAATTCGACTACACCTCAAAAGACCGTGAAGTCGTGGGAACTTGCGATCCTTTGATTGTACGTTCTGCAACGGATGTTTTTGAAGAAGAAGGCGGCAGTGACCCCGAAGGTTTCCCTGTCATCCAATAAATAAAACTTTTGGTTGGTTTATTCAATAAACCTGCTAAGAAAATAACTGAGAACCGCCCCTGCCTACCAAAGCGGGGGCGGTTCCGGCGTAAGATAGTAAGGTGACTGAACGACTTTTTGGAACTGATGGCGTGCGCGGCCTCGCGAATGAGATTATCACTCCGGCACTCGCTCTTGAGCTCGCGCAGGCAGCCGCCCTTGTACTTGGACACGAGCAGGTCGCCGAAGGCACCCGCCCCCGCGCCGTAATCGCTAACGATTCACGCGCATCCGCAGATTTTATTGTCTCTGCCATGAAAGCCGGGTTTACCAGCGCTGGTGTGGATGTGTTGGACGCGGGAATCATCCCCACTCCGGCCGCCGCCTACTTAGTGGCTTACACGGATGCAGACTTTGGTGTGATGATCTCAGCATCGCATAACCCTGCCGCCGATAACGGCATTAAATTCTTGGCGCGTGGTGGACAAAAGCTTGAAGATGCCACCGAAGATGCCATTGAGCGCGTGTACCGGGAAAAGAACTTTAGATACCCTACCGGGGGCGAGGTTGGCTCTATCCGCTCCCTAGAGAACGGTACCGAGGCATACGTTAGCACCTAGTTTCCACGCTAGAAGACGAGAAGCCTCTCGCAGGTCTTAAGGTTGTGCTGGACTGCGCAAATGGTGCGGCTTATGCAGCTTCTCCTGCGGCCTTCACCCGGCTAGGAGCCGAGGTTATAGCGCTTGCTGCTGAACCGAACGGCACCAATATCAACGATGGCGTAGGTTCTACGCATCCGCAGTCCCTTCAAGCTGCCGTCGTTGAACACGGAGCAACCTTGGGGATTGCACACGATGGTGACTCTGACCGATGTCAGGCAGTTGATGAGCAGGGGAACCTGGTAGACGGCGATCAGATTATGGCTATTCTTGCCTTGGCGGCGCATCGTGCTGGGCACCTGAGCCAGAACACTCTGGTGGCAACCGTGATGAGCAGCCTAGGGCTTGAACTCTATCTGCGTGAGCATGGCATTTCGCTGGTGCGCACCGCCGTGGGAGATCGTTATGTACTCGAAGAGATGCGCGAGCACGGGTATAACCTAGGCGGTGAGCAGTCCGGGCATGTGATTATGAGTGACTATGCGACCACGGGCGACGGTGTGCTCACCGGGATTCAGCTTGCCGCTGAGGTGGCGCGTAGCGGGGAGAAACTTTCTATGCTAGCCTCACGGATGCAGCCCACCCCGCAGCGTTTGATTAACGTGAAGGGCGTAGATCGTGCCGGCGTTTCGACCAATGCTGCGCTGAATGCTGCTGTGGCCGATGCCGAGAAGGGGCTGGGGGAGAGCGGGCGTGTTCTTCTGCGTGCTTCTGGAACCGAACCGCTGGTACGCGTTATGGTTGAGGCCGCTACGCAGGAGCAGGCCGATTCTGTTGCTCAGCATCTTGCGGATGTGGTGGCGAAAGAACTGGCTCTCTAGTCTTACAGGCTTTCTAGAAAATTGTGATGCGTATCGTTGGCGAAATATTTCTATCTCGCCGACGATACGCATTTTGTTTATAGCGCAGGTTCAGCTCATATCGGCAGATTTATTCGAGCTGAAAAATACCGTGGGGCGCATCCAAATTCGGATGCGCCCCACGGCTTTTGTTGAATGACTAGTTATGTTTGAATCGGAGTGATCCGTAGACTACTTCTTAGCGAGGGAGTCGCGGATTTCCTTGAGAAGGGTAAGCTCGGTTTCTTCTTCCTCTTCTTCACCCTTGTTGCGGGTAACCCTTTCGTTGAGCTTCTGAACCGGAAGAACCACGGCGAAGTATACGGCAGCCGCAATGAGCAGGAAGTTTACGACAGCGGTCAGGAAGACACCAATCTTAATCTGACCGAAGACGAGGAAAGAATCAAAGTTCGGAGACTGGAAGAGCATGGAAATTGCGGGCATGAGCACCGACTGAACCAGTGCAGTCACAACTGCGGTGAACGCAGTACCCATGATGATACCGACTGCAAGGTCGATAACGTTGCCACGAATCAAGAAATCTTTAAAAACCTTTAAAGCATGTACCTAGGGGTATCGTGTTTCCCAGCAAATTTTCAGGAAAAAAACCAACAAAAACCGCTCCGAATAAAGTGATTTTCTTCACCAGTGCATCATATATCAATCTTTAAAGGTTGATTTTAGATATTTGTTTCTGTGGGTTAGAACCCCGTCTAAAGACTAGTTAGGGGGTAAGCTATTGATAAAACCATAAGGGTTGGCTGAACCCTACCCAAGATAATCTGGTGCTGCACCGGTGCCAAAAAACTCCTCCAAAGTCTTTGCTCCGGATGCTCGATACTCCTGAGTCAGACCAACACCTAAATAACGGTAATGCCAGGGTTCAAAGATATAGCCCGTCACATGCTGCTGGTTCTTTGGGAAACGCAGGATAAACCCGAAGTCGGGGGCGTTTTTCGCCAACCATTGACCCGCATGAGTATCTTGATAGCATTCTTGCAGCAGGCATCCTTCGGGGGAACCAAAATCGATAGCCAGTCCGGTCTGATGTTCCGAATATCCGGGCCGTGCAGAAAGTGTATCTGCGGTCTTCTGCCCATTAACCTGAACCCAATGCTGGTAGGTCTGTTTCTGCGCCGTGAAGGAACGATAAGCACTGCTGACCGTGAGGGTTACCCCATCCCGTGCTGCCGCATCCATCATGGACTGTGCCGCCGCAGCCGCCTCAGCACGTAACTGCTGCCCATAAAACGGTACCAAATCCTGCGGGGCCCAATCTTGCGGTGAGAATGGGCGAGTTTTATTGACGATGCACCGTAACGATTCCGGGTGCGACTCGACCGATGTGTGCTCAGCAGGTTTTTTGCTCTCGGGCGCGGAAGGTTCTTCTGTAGTGCCGCCTTCTGGTTGTGACTTCTGGTCTTTGGGCTGTGAAGACTCTGAGGCCGTAATCTCTGGGGTAGCTTTTTCAGACGGTTTCGTCTCTGGGGTTTTCTCGTTTGCCGTCGGGGATGCACTAGGTTTTATCGTAGGGTTCGATGGGGTGGAACTCTTCGTAACCTTCGGGGTGGCGGTAGGTGAAGATGACACACTTGCCGCAGAAGCCGTGCCTGTCGAGCTTGGTGTAGTGGAAGCAGTAGCTGATGTATTCCCGTTAGTCTGAGGTTCCTGAGAGCCGCATGCAGACAAGACCCAAGACCCAGATGCTGCAGTCAGCAGCGCTCGGCGTGAAAAAACTGATGTACCCATCGGGACCCTCCTTGGGAAACTGGTCTTTATTCTGGAATATGTCAACGGCAATGCGCTAATTTTTGCGCAAGAGAACCTGCGCCACCTTATGGTCGGAACCTTTCTGCAAGATCAGGTGCGCGCGAGCGCGAGTAGGAAGAACGTTCTGTACGAGGTTAGGCTCGTTGACGGTTTTCCAGATACCGGTGGCAAGCTCAATCGCTTGGTCATCGCTTAACTCAGCATAGCGCTTAAAGTAAGAATCCGGGTTCGTAAACGCGGAGGAGCGCAGGGTGAGGAACCGGTTAACGTACCATCGCTGAATATCTTTGGTATTTGCATCGACGTAGATGGAGAAATCAAAAAAGTCACTGAGCGTCAGGTCTGAGGTTTCGGGGCCTTCAGTGCCAGCAGGAGCGAGTACATTAAGTCCCTCAAGAATCAGCACATCAGGGGTCGTGACCTCAATCTGTTCATCGGGAAGAATGTCATAGTACAGATGCGAGTATTTGGGGGCTCTGACCACAGGGACCCCCGATTTATATCGGAGACAAATTGCAGCAGCGCCCGCCTGTCGTATGATTCGGGAAAGCCTTTGCGGTGCATAATGCCGCGGCGTTGTAACTCAGCATTTGGGTACAGAAAACCGTCGGTGGTGACGAGCTGAACCTTCGGGGTTGAGGGCCAGCGCCTCAGGAGTGCCTGCAGCAGGCGTGCCGTCGTCGATTTGCCGACCGCTACGGACCCGGCTACACCGATAATAAAGGGAACTCGCCGGTGGGATGCCTGAAGGAAGTCATTCGTCATGTGGTTGAGTGAGGATGCCGCGTTGACGTACAGATTCAAAAGTCGGGAGATCGGCAAATAGATCTGACGTACCTCATCGAAGTCTACCGGTTCTCCTAAGCCGCGGAGCGCTTCGAGTTCCTCTTCGCTGAGGGGTACCGAAATTTCGGTCGCTAGCCGCGACCATCGTGAGCGTTCCAGCTCGACAAAAACGCGAGCTGGCGGCAGAAAAAAATTTGAGGAGCTCATTCCCCTAAGTGTACGAAGTTTGCGCGTCAGATGCGAACAAGACGTGGCATCCTTTAGGTTAAGAATGCACAAAGGCTGGGGCTATACCTTGAAAGAAATGCCTTTGTGACTAGGGGTTATTCCGCCCACAGGTGTAAAGGGACGCCGGGTTAGCTGCCCTGAGGCGTGAATAAGATAAACTTGAGCTATGTGTGGAATTGTAGGATATGTAGGTCTGGACGCAGCTCCGGACGGTAATAAATTCGACCACGATGCATACAAAGTGGTCATTGAAGGTCTGCGCCGCCAGGAGTACCGCGGCTATGACTCGGCCGGTGTTGCGCTCGTATGCCCTGACGGCATCGAATTCCGCAAGAAGGCGGGCAAACTTATCAACCTAGAACATGAGGTCGAGGACGCGCCGCTCACCGAATCACAGATTGGTATTGGCCATACCCGTTGGGCTACCCACGGTGGTCCCACCGACAATAACGCGCATCCGCACGTAGTCGATCACGGTCGTCTAGCGGTTGTGCACAACGGTATTATTGAAAACTTTGCCGAGCTACGCGCCGAACTGCTCGCCGAAGGGGTGGAGTTTCAGTCTCAGACCGATACTGAGGTAGCTGCGGCACTTATCGCAAGTATCTATAACAAACTGGGTACTAAAGACCTGACCGAGGCTGTGCGTGAAGCATCAAACCGTATGGAAGGTGCTTTCACGATTCTTGCGGTTCATGCAGATCACCCCGACCGTGTGGTGGCGACCCGCCGCAACTCTCCGCTGGTGATTGGACTGGGAGAGAACGAGAATTTCTTAGGATCTGACGTTTCGGCGTTTATCGACCACACCAAAGAAGCCGTAGAGATGGGGCAGGATCAGATTGTCACCATCACCGGTACTGACTATTCCATTATTGATTTTGCGGGCAACCCCGCCGAAGGCAAGCCCTTCCACATCGAATGGGATGCTGCAGCGGCGGAAAAGGGCGGCTACAACTCGTTCATGGAGAAGGAAATCCACGAACAGCCCACCGCCGTTGAGCAGACCCTCATGGGACGCATGGATGAAAAAGGCAACCTCGTTCTGGACGAGCTCAACATCGATGATTCCGTGCTGCGCTCGATCGATAAGATCATCGTGGTGGCCTGCGGTACCGCAGCATACGCGGGTCAGGTTGCGCGCTACGCTATCGAGCACTGGTGCCGTATCCCCACCGAGGTCGAGCTTGCCCATGAGTTCCGCTACCGCGACCCCATCGTGAACGAGAAGACCCTGATCGTGGCTCTCTCGCAGTCCGGCGAAACCATGGATACCCTCATGGCAGTGCGTCACGCCCGCGAGCAGGGCGCTAAGGTCATCTCTATCTGCAACACCCACGGTTCAACCTGCCGCGTGAATCCGATGCGGCGCTGTACACCCACGCTGGCCCCGAGATTGCGGTCGCATCGACTAAGGCGTTCCTGGCGCAGATTACTGCAGCATATCTGCTGGGCCTGTATCTTGCGCAGCTTCGCGGCAACAAGTACAAGGATGAAATCTCTGCCATCCTCGGTGAGTTGCAGAAGATGCCCGCCAAGATCCAGAAGGTTATCGACAACGATACCCTCGTGAAAGAACTTGGCGCCGAGATGAAAGATACCTCTTCGGTGATCTTCCTAGGGCGCCACGTTGGGTTCCCTGTTGCCCTTGAAGGCGCGCTTAAACTCAAAGAGATCAGCTACATCCACGCCGAAGGCTTCGCCGCTGGCGAGCTGAAGCACGGTCCTATCGCCCTGATTGAAGAGGGGCAGCCCGTTATCATCATTGTGCCTTCCGCACACGGGCGTGAATCCCTGCACGGCAAGGTTGTTTCCAATATTCAGGAGGTGCGCGCTCGCGGCGCCTTCACCATCGTCATTGCCGAAGAGGGCGATGAGGCTGTCAAGGAGTATGCGGATCGTCTGATCACCGTTCCTGCCGCGCCTTCTCTGCTGCAGCCTTTGCTTGCCACCGTGCCGCTGCAGATTTTCGCGTGCGCACTTGCTGAAGCGAAAGGACTGGACGTTGACCAGCCCCGTAACCTCGCCAAGTCGGTGACCGTGGAGTAATCCTCATCCCGCATATGCGTTCGCGTGGGCGGTGTCGTTACCCTTCAGGGGACGGCACCGCCCACGCCTCGTTAACCCGCACCACAGTGCGAGGCCGAGGAAGTTTCATGATGCGTTAACATTGTTCGCTGTGCTGTCTTCCCTGTACCAACCTCGCTAAACTTAAAACAAAACTCGCATTTTGGCAGGAAAGGCGAAAAATGATTATCGGAATCGGCGTAGATACCGTCAACATTGAGCGCTTTGAACGAATCGTCACCGAAACACCCGCTTTTGTGCGCAGGGTATTCACACCGAATGAGCGCACTCGTAATATCCGTTCTCAAGCCGTACGTTTTGCCGCCAAAGAAGCGGTCGCCAAAGTTTTAGGAGCACCCGATGGGCTCAATTGGCAAGATTGCGAAGTCGCCAGCAGCGAGAGTGGGCAGCCATACCTGATTCTTACGGGAACGATCGCCGAACGTGCCCGTACCCTCGGCATCAATCGTCTGCACCTGAGCCTAACCCATGATGAACCCGTAGCCGTTGCCATCGCCACGGCGGAATATCTGAGCGCTACAGAGCTTGCCCATCTGAAAAGGTTCGATCCTGAAAGCTACAGTATGACGGTTCTCGCCGAAGACCCCACCGACTAGCCCCTGCCGCATCGACGCGAGCATTTGATCAGGAGGAGTTATGAAGCTCGTCTACACGGGTACACAAATTCGCAACGCTGAACGTCCTTACCTTGAGGCACCGGACTACGACGGGTATTTGATGCAGCGCGCGGCGGATGCGCTCGCCGCCGAAGCTCACGATATGCTCGCTGATGCGGGGCAGCACAGCCAGTACACGCGCATCCTCTTATTGGTTGGGCCGGGGAATAACGGTGCGGATACAGTGTATGCAGGCACCCGTCTGCATCAGCAGGGGTACCGCATTGAGGCTGTTCTCTTCGACCCAACCGGTAATAACCTGGAGCTGCTCGCCCGCGAAAGCGGTGAAGGAACCCGCGTGCTTGACACCGCCCAAAGCCTGCGCGATATTGCCTCCTACTCCCTGATTATTGACGGTATTTTGGGAACCGGCGCGAAGGGAGCGGCACGTGGGGAAGCGGGGGAGTACCTGGCTAAACTCCGTGCCGTACAGCTGGACGGTAAATTACCACCGGTGCTCGCCTGTGATGCCCCGACCGGGCTCGATAGTGAACGCGGCACCCTGCATGAACCCTCACTTGCGGCTGAGCGAACGGTTACGTTTATCGGGCGTAAACTACCGGCAGGAACCCATATTGCGGAGCACTGCGGAACTATTAAACTCTACGATTTAGGGGTTCCCGAAGCTCTCAAGGGGTATAAGCCGATGCTGCGCGTTATGGAACGTGAGGACTATCGGGATCTGCTCGAAAAGCCTTCGGTATCCTCGCATAAGTACAATCGCGGTGTGCTTGGTATGCTCACGGGAAGTCGCGATTACCCCGGTGCTGCCCTGATGAGTGTGCGTGCTGCCCTCAATACCGGGGTGGGGATGGTGCGTTTCAATGGGAAAGACGATACCCTGCGCACTCTCGTGCTTGGGCAAAACCCGGAAACGGTGTGTTTTACAGGGCCTCCCGCCCACGAGCATGTGCATGCCTGGGCTGGTGGCAGCGGTACCGGTCCCGAAACCCTGGACCATAACAGGTACCTGCTCAATGCCCCTGAACCCGCAATTCTGGATGCTGGTGCGGTAGACCTCGCCGCAGATTATTTAATGGCGGGGCACAGCCTAGGTGAACATAAAATTCTGACTCCGCATGCAGGGGAACTAGAACGTTTTCTGCGGCGCATTCATGAGCATTCACCGCAGCGTTGGGAAGAAATGCTCGACGGCGCTCTCGTGCCCAGCCGCGAAGACATTAATGCCGAACCTTTCCGGTGGGTTCGTGCCGCATGCGAACTCAGCGGTGCAACTGTGATGCTCAAGGGTTCGACGACGCTTATCGCCGCTCCCGTGGGTGCCACCTACAGTGTGCGCGGGGCTACCGGGTGGCTTGCTACCGCCGGAAGCGGCGACACCCTCACCGGTATTCTGGGGGCTCTCTTGGCACAATATATGGCGGCTGCGCAGGAACGTCATGAGCAGGTCGAGGGATGCACTTATGCAAGTCTTGCAGCACTGGCGGTTTACCTGCATAATCGTGCGGCGCTGGCATCGTTGGAGGGGCGCAAAGGGCCGGTTCCTCCCAGCCGAGTGGCCGCGTATTTACCGCAGGCGATCGCGGAACTTCTTGATGAGAAAGCCGTTCTCGACGATTAAAACCTGAACGAGATACATAGTATGGTGGGGCGTGACATCATGTCACGCCCCACCGCTGTATTGAACTATACCGACCTTGGCATAGTCGGGCACGAAAATTAGTAGGCACCTTCCTTGGCAAAGACTGCTCGTACCGTGCGAAGCAGGATAATAAAGTCGGTTGTCATAGACCAGTTTTCGACGTAGTACAGGTCAAGACGTACCGATTCATCCCAGGAGAGATCGCTTCTGCCAGAGACCTGCCAGAGCCCGGTAATCCCGGGTTTGACGAGCAGGCGGCGGTACATAATATCCTCATATAGGTCTACCTCTTCCGCCAGCGGGGGCCGAGGGCCCACCAGGGACATGTCGCCAATAAAAACATTCCAGAGCTGCGGCAGTTCGTCAATGGAGAACTTGCGAATAAACCGGCCGATAGGGGTAATGCGCGGGTCATTCACCATCTTAAAGAGCACCCCGTTGCCTTCGTTCTGTTCCATAAGCTGGGCTTTGATCTCTTCGGCGTCGGTGCGCATTGACCGGAATTTGACCATGCGAAAAACATCGCCGTTCATTCCTACGCGCTCTTGGAAAAAGAATGCAGGTCCGCCGTCGCGTCTGATAAGGATACCCACCACCAAGAAACAGGGGAAAGCACGAGAAGCCCCAGCCCGGAGGCGAGCACATCCAGGGCGCGTTTCGCCAGTGCAGCGATACCCGTAATATGCGGGGTAGAAACATGCACAAGCGGTAGCCCGTTGAGCGGCTGAATATGCATGCGAGGTCCCGCAATATCGGTGGTTGCGGGAGCCATAATCAGGGCGATATGAGCATCCGCGAGACGCCAGCCGAGCATCCGCATCTGTTCCGGGGTCAGCTGATGCCCGTTCGAGATGGCGACCATCTGAATATTGTTTTCCTGCACGGCCTGCATAATATCGTCAGGGTTCGTGGAGTAACCCAGAATGGGCAGATCGACGTCTGCAATCGTGGTACCGGCGTAGATTCCCGGCAGGTAAAACGCAGCTGGGGAAAGCCCCGATGCGACGGCGCCGGAGAGGCTCTTATACAGATGTTTACCGGTGGGAACATCGGAAATAATCATGACGCGGGTTAGCGAATACCCTTGCAAACGTTTCTGTACTAGTCTTTGGCGTAGTAGCCATCGCTCTATCATGATGAGTCCTAAACCCAACGGGTAGGCGATGAGCAGGTACATGCGGGTCAGGTCGATTTTGAGAAAGAACGCCACTATCACGAGTGTGCAGAAAAAGTAAGTGCTGCCGCGTGTGACCATACGGTATTCGTCGGTTCCCATTCCTAGAACGCGAATATTTCGTGAGCCGTTGACTTGCAGGGTCAGCCACCAGATTATGATCATACCGATATCGAGGAAGATATAGTCGATGGGTGCGACGGAAGGATCGAGCAGGTTAAGCGGCCAGACATTCACAGGCGGTAAATCCGCGTTTACGAAGCCGAAGCGAATAAAGTGCGCAGCAAAAATAGAGATGGCAATGGCGATCAAGTCGCCCAGGTAAAGAGATTTCAAAACCTGTGGATGCCACTCACGTTTGGCGACATATGTGGTGCCCCAAACTTTTTTGAGTCTTTCTTTTGCTTTCAATGAAGTTATCTTCCCCGGTCGTGGTGAGCGCGCATATCGGCGTATGCGCGGAATGCTCGAGTTTGAGACCCGCAGCCCGGTGGTCAGTCGGAATACAGATGAATGATGTGTGCAGTGTGTGAGCGAGAAGTAGAGAGAACGAGAACCAGCTTTGAGGCCCCGAGGTAGTCCGGAAGAGAAACCTGGCCTTTAACTGATTCTCACGATAGTTCTTCAAAACTACTCAGTCCTTATATTTTACGGTTAAACCAGGAGTTCAGTCCTCCTGAATGGTTGTCTAAACTTCAAGGATAAAGAGTGAATTCAATCACCTTAATGTGTCATAAAGGTGCTGAAGACACGATTATTAAAAGGCTATTGTGGATGTTTACTTTTTGTAAATAGCTTTAATAAATATCCTAGTCAGAGAGTTTTTAATACCCGTAAACTAATAAAAATACCTTGAAAGAATAAAAAAACTATAGCCTAAAAAGTTTTTACTGAAATTGTTTCAATGAGGCGCGATTCACCAAAAAATCAATCAGCGGTTCGTAACGATTCGGCGGAACATTATCATCCATCGGAACACACACCGGTAAATCACCCTGCTCTGCGGCAATAAACAATCCCGGGTCGTTACAGTCGGCAATACCGAGCGTCAGCAGCTTTTGCTGTGATGCCGCATACCCCGCCATCCCGTGATCGGAAACCACAAGATCGGGCATCTCACCGCGCTCACGGAGCTGGGCGAGGGCGATGCGCATCGGCCCCGGGAAATGCGTATGCTGCAGATTCCCGTACTGCTCAAACATCACCACACCCATGATCTGGCGAATATCGCCGTCCAAAAACCGCTCGCCCTGCTCAATACGCAGCACCGTGGCCCCGGCGCGTTCGGCGACGCGCGCCAGTTCAGCATAAATGGGGAAAAGTCCGGCGGGATGACCGGTGGCGAACAGGATCTTTTGGCGGGCGCGCACCGCATCGCCAAAAATACGGGCATACTCTTCGAGAGCATCAATGCACTGGGCGGAACCAATCGTATCTTGTCCCTGGACATGCGAACGGTCAGGGTTCAGACCAGCACGGCGTACCATGACCTCAAAAACTTCGTCATAGGTCCAATCCTTCGACCATGTAACCCCGAATTCGAGGTGCTCATTGTGATCGAGAAACCCTTGAATATGCGAAAGGTTATTCTCGCGCGGTGTAGCAACATCACCCGTGATGCGGGCAGAATCAAGATAAGCGGCAAACTCGTCGCGCGTCATTGCAAAACTCATACGTCAAGTGTAGCCGCTTGAACAACTTTCGAGACCGTGCTGTGGTGCGTTCTACAGGTTTTTGAGGAAGAGCAGAGTAATTCGGCAATAAACTATGCGGAACCCTCGGTCCGCTCTTGTGCTAAATGACAACCGGTTATCGCCTCGGAATAGACGCACAAGGTTTTTCGGGCGGTCGCTTCCCAACTGAAAGAACGTGCACGAGCTGCCGCATTCGCCCCCAGTGTTAAGCGCAGACGTGGGGCACGCACCAGCCGCTCGATCGCAACCGCCCAACGCTGCGGGGTACGCGGCGCCACAAGCAACCCCGTTTTATGGTTCTCGATAGCGAAACGCAACCCATCCGCATCGGTAGCAAGTACCGCAGCCCCCGAGGCCTGCGCCTCCAAAGCCACCAGTCCAAAAGACTCCGATGAGGAAGGAGAAGCCACAATATCGGCGCGGCGAAAAATATCGGCAAGAATATCGGCAGGAACCGGGCTGTGCAGATGCACCCGATCGGCGATGCCTAAATCGCGGGCACGGGCAAGAAGATCTAATTCGTACCCGGAAGAAGACTTGCCGATAATATCCAGTTCAACATGCAGATCCGCGGGAAGAAGCGCAAGGGCCTCTACCAAAATATGGGGTCCCTTTAACGGCTGAGGACGCCCCGCAAAAACCACCCGAGCGTGCGTATCTGACCCCTCATGTTCGGCGTGCACCCCCGGCAGCGGGTGAAAAATACCGGTATCAACCCCCGGTGCAATCACACGCATGCGTGCGGAATCTGCCCCATAGTAGTCCTGCAGCTGCTGCCCTTCAAGAGAAGTATTGACGATCGTCAAAGCGGCATGTTCAAGAACTCGATGCTCGCTTTCATAACGTGCGTGTGGTTCTTTGGGCTCGTCGGGGGGAGCGGCGCGCATCCTTCGCTGCGGCGGTCGTATGAGGGGTAAATACTACGGGAACAGCCGTTCCTTCGGTGGCATAAGTTTGGGCAGCCCCCAGCGCAGCAACGCCCGAAAGCCAATAATGTGCATGAATAACCTGCGGATGCCAGCACGCTAATGAGACGCATTGCGCCGCAAATTCGGTTGTAAACTCAGCAAGTTGATTTTTGCGAGCACCTAAAGCCTGCGGAATCAACACCTGATGCACCCGCACTCGATCACGATACGAGTTGAGAAGAGCCGGAACCTGCACGCCGGGCTTTGCATGCTCACAATCGGGATCGGTAAGAAGTGTGAAAACCTCGACGCGCAAAGTATCGTTTGCAGCCAGCATAGCCGCGATCGAACGCGCAATATAAACGTTCATGCCCCCGGCATCGCCGCGACCGGGCTGCGCAAAAGGATCGGTATGCAGAGAATAGACATGCACAACAGGCTGGGGCAAGCGGGACTGCGAGCTCTCGGGAATCTTCACCATCCTAGTCTAACGCGCGGTTTTATAAGACAGCGCGTTCTGCAAGCCGAGTGAGTCTAAGGGTGAACGTGTAAGCTTCGACGGTATCGAAGAGGCGCATTCGCACAGTAAGAACATGAACTGTTGATGAACGCTCCCTAACTCGGGATAAGAAGAGCGAAAATACATGAAAAGACGGGCTAGAATGAGTGTAACTAGACGCTCCCCGCGTTCACCGAGTACCGGAGGTATATAGAAATGACTGTTCCCACACGTCCCCTCTACACCCCGAACCTGCAGCCCGGTGAGGCGGAGCGAACCGCTATCATCGACCTAATGCTCTTGAGCACAATACGCGCGTGCTCAAAGATATGATCGGCGAACGTAAACTCATTGCCGTGGTGAAAGCGGATGCCTACGGTCACGGCGCCTACCCCGTGGCACGGTCAGTACTCGAAGCCGGTGCCGATATTCTGGGCGTTGTGCATGTGACCGAAGCCCTGGAATTGCGCTCAGAGGGTATTACCGCCCCGATTATAGCTTGGCTGCACACCCCGCAGACGGACTTCGACGAAGCACTCGAAGCAGATATTATCCTGGGTGCCTCCGGCTGGGACTTAGAAGCAATAGCAGAAGCTGCCAATCGCACCAAGAAGCGTGCTCGTGTACATCTGAAAGTAGACACGGGGCTTGGGCGTAACGGCTCCACCTTTGAGGACTGGCCCGCGCTAGTGGCGCGCGCCCTTGAACTTGAAGCCGCAGGGCTGGTGCGCATTGAGGGCATTTTCTCGCATCTGGCGGTTGCCGATGAACCTGAACGCCCCGAGACCGCACGGCAGATCGCCCGACTTAACGAATTTGCGACCGTTGCCCGCAGCGCGGGTCTTACCCCCCGAGCTTGTTCACCTGGCGAACTCCCCGGGAACGATCACCGGCGCGAGCCCCCTATATAACACGAACGAGGCAGTTCTTGCCGATGCGGTACGCTGCGGAATTGCCCTCTACGGTCTTTCCCCGCTCGCGGGTGTGAGCTCCAAAGACCTTAATCTGCGACCCGTTATGACCCTGGGAACCCATGTGTGCAATGTCAAAGAGGTACCCGCCGGGCAGGGGGTCTCATACGGGTTGCGGTACAGCACCGATAAGCCCACCACGCTGGCCCTCATTCCGCTCGGATACGCCGATGGCGTGCCGCGCATCGCTGAGGGGGCTCCGGTGCGTATTTACCCGCGTGCCGATGCCGCAAACCCCGTGGAACCACGCACGTACCGCGCCGTGGGAAGGATTGCTATGGATCAGCTTGTGGTTGATCTGGAAGAACCCGGACTCGCCGATCCTGCGCGCGGTATTCTCGGCGGTTCCGCCGTGCTTTTCGGCTCGGGAGATAACCCTCCCGTTGAAGAATGGGCCGCTGCAGCGCAGACCATTAACTACGAGATTGTGACTCGTATTTCCCCGCGCGTGATACGCATCTACCGCGGTGGCGCCTGGGTGGAACGCGAAGTAGATGGTCTGCATGCCTTGGGATCCCTCTTCGGTCTTGACGATGAACAGACACCGGAAACCGTCTAACGATATGTGAGGTCGAGCCTTCGCACCTCTGTTTAACCCGTACCGTTCCCCGGAAAGAAGCCCATGCACGCACATCCAGTTTTAGAAGTTGATCTTGCCGATCTTGCGCATACACGCGCGGCGGCGCATGCGCTTGCGCTGTTGCTCATCGCCGGGGACCTGCTCTTGCTCTCGGGAGAGCTTGGTGCCGGGAAGACCACTTTCACCCGCGCCCTAGGCGAGGGGCTTGGAGTACGTGAGGGTGTTATTTCGCCAACTTTTGTGCTCTCGCGGGTGCATCCTAATCTACTGGACGGCACCCGCCCAGGCGGGCCCGATCTCGTGCACGTGGACGCATACCGGCTCTCTAGCGCCGAAGAATTAGACGACCTCGATCTAGAATTCTCGCTGGAAAAATCCGTGACCGTCATCGAATGGGGACGCGGTAAAGCCGAGCATCTGAGCGATTCCCGCCTGGAACTAGACTTCACGCGACTCACCGGCGCGGACGCCTCCATCGCCTACGCCGCCGAGAATTACTCGCCCACAGGGGAGGGGGAGTTCGACTGGGATGCGCTTGACGATCGTGAGGAGGAGAGCGCTGATGCCTCAGAACCGCGGCTGCTGCGCATTACCGCTTACGGCCCACGGTGGGAAGGCGAAGCGTATCGAAGTCTTGAAGCCGCCATGCTCAAACTCGGCGTCGAGTAACCTGTTAAGAGTTGCCGGGAGCGAACGGAAGCGCACCTCATGAGCCCGCCTTGGGACACTTATGAAGCGATAAACTATCAAAATAGCGGGTACACGGCAGCACGTTAGAATGATAGGGTGCTCATACTTGCTCTAGACTCATCAGCCACCGCATCCGTGGCTTTGGCGCGCCTCGACGGCGAAAATCCCGGTTCGACCGCAACTATTCTCGCCGCCCGCGAAAGCGCCGATACATGTTCACACGCCGAAGTGATGTCGCCCTTCGTAGCCCAGGTACTCGACAAAGCACAGGTAAATGGGCGGAACGTGGATGCGATTCTCACCGGAACCGGGCCAGGCCCTTTCACCGGACTGCGCGCCGGAATCGTCACCGCCCGGACTCTTGGATTCGCCTGGAACAAACCCGTCTATGGACTTATGAGTCTAACAGCCCTGGCAGAGCGAGCATTCGTTCAGGATTTTCAGGGCAAAGCCGCGCAGATGACCGAGATTCTGGTAGCCTCCGATGCGCGCCGCCGCGAAATCTACTCTGCAATTTTCACCGTTACCGAGAACGGATACACGATAAAAACCGGTCCGCAGGTGGCACCCGCAAGCGAAAGTATGCCTGCACCCGGCAGCGTTTCTGGACAGAATACCGCAGGTTATCGTGCCTACGGTTACGGTGCCGAGCTTTACCGCGAACAGCTGGAACAAACGGGGGCGCAAATTTCTTCCGAATTATCGCAGCTGCACCCCAACGCAAGCGACCTCGTGCGTGCCGCCGCGCGCTTGGGTATAAAAAATCTTAGCACCGACACCCGCGCCCTCTACCTGCGTGACTCGGACGCGAAGGTTCCAGCCGCCATGCTTGCGCGGCAGAGCCAGAACGCTTCGGGAGAACCCGTATCGTCTAAGGGATAGGGGGGCGTAAATATGCACTCGAAACTTCAGCATCCAGAACTTCCCGGTGCGCTCGTCCGCGGTGCCCACCTGCGCCGCGCCGATATCAACGATGTACCGCATCTGTTCACCCTCGAACAAGAGCTCTTCCCCCTCGACGCCTGGAACCTTGATATGTTCCTCGCCGAAATAACCCACCCCACCCGCACCTATTACGTACTTGAGCGGGCGCGGGCCGGCGAAAATCCCCAGGGAAACCCCGCTGAAAAGAACGCCCCGAATATTATCGGATACTGCGGGGTCATGACGGTAGCAGACACCGCCGATGTGCAGACCATCGCCGTGCTGCCCGAGTACGAAGGCAACGGATACGGAAGAGCCATGCTCGCCACAATGCACCGCCGGGCACAGGATTTAGGGGCGCAGCGCATCCTTCTGGAGGTGCGGGCCGACAATCCCCGAGCCCAGAACCTCTATCTGGGCACCGGATACACGCATATTCACACACGGCCCGGCTATTATGACGACGGCACGGATGCGCTGATCATGCTCAAGGACTTCGCCGCCGATGCCTCCACAACAACGGAAACTACCTGAGAAATGATGACTGAACAAACACTTTCTGCCGCGGCCGAGCCGCTTGTATTAGGTATTGAATCATCCTGCGATGAGACCGGGATCGGCATTGTACGCGGCACCCGTCTGCTCACCAACACGGTTTCATCCTCTATGGAAGAGCATGTGCGGTTCGGTGGGGTGATTCCCGAAATTGCTTCGCGGGCTCATCTTGATGCCATGATTCCGGCTCTCGAAGCCGCACTTGCAGATGCTCATGTGACCCTCGACGATATAGACGCGATTGCCGTCACCGCCGGTCCCGGGCTCGCCGGGGCACTCATGGTCGGTGTTTCTGCAGCGAAGGCGCTGGCTACCGCTACCGGAAAGCCGCTCTACGGCATTAATCACCTGGTGGCACATGTGGGCGTGGGGCTGCTCGACGATAACGGTACCGAAGACGGCTCGGCGCTGCTTGAACACGCGCGAGATGGCGGGCTTGGGGCACTACTGGTTTCTGGTGGTCACACCGAAATTCTGCAGGTGCGCGATATTACTCAGGACGTGCGCTTGCTCGGAGCCACCCTTGATGATGCCGCCGGTGAGGCCTACGATAAAGTCGCTCGTTTACTGGGACTCGACTATCCTGGAGGCCCCGCTATTGACCGCGCCGCGCGCACAGGAATGCTAAGGCGTTTGTTTTCCCGCGCGGGTTGTCAAACCGTAAGTTCATGGGTACCGCCGAAGCCCCGGGACCACACCGGTATAATTTCTCGTTTTCAGGGCTCAAGACCGCCGTAGCGCGTGTGATTGAAGGCTTTGAGGCACACGGTGAAGAGATTCCGGTCGCCGATATTGCGGCATCTTTCCAGGAAGCGGTTGTCGATGTTATCACGAAGAAAGCCGTGCTGGCCTGCCGGGAACAGGGACTGCACACCCTCTTACTCGGCGGCGGCGTTGCGGCAAATTCGCGGCTGCGTGAGCTGCTTTCGGCACGATGCACTTCAGCTGGGGTGCGCCTCATTATCCCGAAATTTACGCTGTGTACCGATAATGGTGCAATGGTGGCGGCGCTTGGGGCACGCCTTGTCGAGGCCGGGTATGAACCTTCGGGAATCGATTTTACGACCGATTCTTCGCTGCCGGTCACGACGGTGTGTTTCTAGAGCATTTGCTTAGACTAGAAGCCTGCCTCCTGAGAAAATTTGGGGGAGCGGGCTGGAACTTTATCGGCCCCTAGCGGATGGGACGCGCCCGTGACTGGAGCGCGACATCTCGAATAACCTCGTGGAAAGAGCCTGTTTTCTCGTAGATAGCGCGCTGCCGGTCGGCACCGGTGCCCTCCGCCAGCATATTCCTTACATGCTGCAGCTCCGGCAAACAATCCAAATCCCGGGCAACATCCTCTAGCTGAGTAACAAGAAGCTCAATATCCTCGCGCAGCGGGCGCACCTGCGGCTCGTTAGACACAATAATCTCGGTGTCTAAACCATAGCGGGCGGCACGCCATTTATTCTCCTGAGCATGCCAAGGGTTTAACACCTCAATCTTCTCGCCAGCCTCAATTTTGCGCGAGAAAAACTCCACTAAACATTGGGTGAGCGCCGTAACCGCCGCCACATCACGAATCGACGGAAGGCCGTCGCAGTACCGCATCTCTAAGGTGCCGTAGCGGGGAACCGGGCGCACATCCCAACGGTCCTCGCTGACCTCTAAAATAGCGCCCGTCTTCACCAACGCATGCAAATAGTCACTGTACTCCTGCCAGTTTTCAAAATGAAAAGGCAGACCATTTGAAGGCAGCTGCTGATACAGCATCGTGCGGTGCGAACCATATCCGGTATCCACGCTGTCCCAGTAGGGCGAAGACACCGAAAGCCCCAGCAGATGCGCGCAATAGTTGGTGAGCGCATCCACGAGCGGCAAAACCTTATCGCGTGAATCGACACCCACATGCACATGCACGCCAAAAATAACCATGTGCCTGCCCCAGTACTGGCCGCGACCCACCACACGCTGGTACCGCTTCTTTGCAGATACCCGCTGATCCTGCCAATGCGCCGTAGGGTGTGTGCCCGCCGCATAAAAATCAAGTCCCAGCTCATCAGTAACCTCACGGATCTTATCGGTCACCGAGATCAACTGCTGGCACGCTTGCGGAACCGTAGTACACACGCCGGTAATAATCTCAAGCGTATTTTCCAAAAATTCGCCCGCCACATGAGCATGATCCAGGGAAGGTTCCAAAAGTTCAGGATAACGTTCGCCCACACGGGTAAGTACCTCTTGAGCGCGCGCTACCAGCTCTCCGGTATGCTGGTCAATCAGCGCGATCTCCCACTCTACGCCTAGAGTGGATTGCGCCGAGGAAGCGAACGAAATCAAAACTCTCTCCTTCTTAGGGTGACTGCATTTATTCTACGGTGTTGGTGACCACAACAACGCTTTTTCGAGTGCGTATGAACTAAATACGACACGAACATGAAGTATCTGACATAAAACGTCACACACCGTCATCACAGTTTTTGTAGATACGCCGCCCACATAAACCGCTAGACCACAGAATTCTTAGTGTCCGAGCTAGAGACCTGCGCTGAATCAGAAAAATCTACAGGCCGCACATGCCACCCGATGCGCCGTGCCTGCTGCCCGAACCCCACTCGCGTAAACACTAAAGTCGCCGGGTTATAGCCCTGATTCTTCGCGGCCTTCTTACCTGATTTCTTGCCCGCACCGCCTGCCAGCAGGGTCGCACGCATTTTCTCGGGCACCAGATCAACGCCGCGTTTCTTGATCGTCAAAGCCGTAAAACCGCGCTCGCGCACCCACTTTTTGAGCTGTTTCTCATGCACCGGGATTTCCTCAAGAACCTCATAACACTGTGCCAGCGGACTCTGAACAGCTTTTGCCGCCGTGAGGTACGCCAGGTGCGGATCAATCAGGTTCGCCCCAAGCTCTTGGGCTAACTCCTGCACCAGATGCGCCCGCACTACCGCGCCGGAAGGCTCATAGAGGTACTCACCGGGGGAGGGGAACCGGGTTTGCTTTTCATCAACAGGGGTTACTTGTTCCGCAGAATAGGGACTCCTCAGCGTGGTTTTGTGAATGCGCAGGCCCTTGTCTTCAGCCTGTCCCGTCGCCTCCTGCCGCAGCACCGTGACCGTGCGTGCAACGCCCTCCTGAGCCAAAGCATTAACCAAAGCACTAACTCCACGAGAGAACCCTCATGCTCAACCCACTGCGCCGTGACACGCGGATGGGGGTTCGCCTCGCTACGAATATCCTCGGGGCGCGCAATAGCCTCATGCGGCATCCCCGGACCAAGTTTGACACCCATCGGCATGCCAGCTCTGGCCAGATCCACTACGAACGAAAGCGGGGGAGAATAGGCTTCGGGATCAAAAATACGTTCTGTACGGGATTTTACGACTCCGGTCAGATCACGTCTGGCCGGATCAAGCCAAATGCCCTGCACGACCTTGCCGTTGCCATCACGAAAACTCTCGGGGTTAAAATTCGTCACATCACCGACCACAACCCGTGAACCCGAAAAATCCGCCAGATTTGCGGCAGCAAAAGATGCCGTCAACGGGTCAAGCTCCACAGAAACAGTCGCTAAGGATGCGCGCGCGAACTCCAACGAATCCGCGCCGATACCACATCCCAGATCGGCAACCGAACGAACCCCGGCACGGGCAAACACGGCCGCATGCTCGGCAGCAACAATCGGTCGAGTCGCCTGCTGCGCGCCGTGCTCGGTCAAAAACATAGTGCGCGCCCTATCGCCGAACTTTGACAGCGCCCGAGTGCGCGCCTTAACAAGGCTGAGAATATTGGCGGTCTCATCGGGCGTGAACCCCTGCGCCCGCAGCCGCGTAACCTGTTCGAGCGAGTGCTCTTGACTATAGGGGAAAAGCGCATCCGCGGCATCTAACGCCTGCCGGGTAAAAGGCAGCTCGGGCGGCAATGCAAACGGCGGCGGGGGCACAAAATCAACCATAGGCTTAAGTGTAGTGGCATGAGCATATGCAGAAGGCTTGGATGCTGCGGCAGGTTCACGGGGCGCTCGCGTATTATCCTGTGCGCGAAACGCCGCCCTCGAAACGGCGCGCATTCTTGACCGGGTGCCGCCGGGATTCTAAAGTTGAATTTAGCACTCGAAGCGGTGCAGTGCTAAACGCCCAGGCACTAGGGCTAAACCGCTTCACAAATTTTTAAAAACGCTGACTAAAAAGGAGCATACCTATGGCTATTAAGCCCCTCGAAGACCGAGTAGTTGTCAAACTAGAGCAGGCTGAGCAGACCACCGCATCCGGTCTGGTTATTCCCGAAACTGCAAAGGAGAAGCCGCAGGAGGCTCGCGTAGTAGCTGTGGGCCCCGGTCGTGTGGACGATAAGGGCAACCGCGTTCCCGTCGATATCGCCGAAGGTGACGTAGTCGTGTTCTCCCGCTATGGCGGTACCGAGGTCAAGTACCAGGGCGAGGAATACCTGATTCTCTCCGCTCGTGACGTTCTGGCGATCGTCGACTAATTTCGCATATATGCAGGATGCGCCGCCGGTTTCTCGCGCGGCGCATCCGCTATACCTGACCTGGATTTGGCGCACGTGCGCCTTCTACGATATCGAACGCTCACAACCCTCAAGGAGTAGCGAATATTCATGGCTAAACAGCTTGAATTCAACGATGCCGCCCGTAAGTCCCTGCAGGCCGGCGTCGATAAACTCGCCGATGCGGTCAAGGTTACCCTCGGCCCACGCGGGCGCAATGTTGTGCTCGATAAACAGTGGGGCGCACCGGTTATCACGAATGATGGTGTCTCGATCGCCCGCGAAGTCGAGCTTGAAGACCCCTACGAAAACCTGGGCGCGCAGCTCGCCAAAGAGGTAGCCACCAAGACTAACGACGTTGCCGGTGACGGTACGACCACCGCAACCGTGCTGGCGCAGGCACTCGTGAATGAGGGGCTGCGCAACGTAACAAGCGGTGCGGCACCTGCGGAGGTGAAGCGTGGCATTGAGGCCGCCGTTGAGAAGGTCTCCGAGCGTCTGCTTCAGGATGCCCGCGAGGTACAGGGACCGGAAGTTGCGCATGTTGCCGCTATTTCGGCTCAGTCCGACCAGATCGGCGAGCTTTTGGCATCTGCTTTGAGAAGGTCGGTCAGGACGGCGTCATTACTATCGAGGACGGCTCCTCCACTGAGATTGAGCTTGACATTACCGAGGGTATGCAGTTCGACAAGGGCTACCTTTCGCCTTCGTTCGTGACCGATGCCGAGCGTGGCGAAGCGGTTCTTGAAGATAGCCTCATTCTGCTCTACCAGGGTAAGATCTCCACTGTTGCCGAGATTATGCCTCTGTTGGAGAAGGTCGTACAGGCGAAAAAACCGCTGACCATTATCGCCGAAGACGTTGATGGTGAAGCACTGTCCACCCTCGTGGTGAATAAGCTCCGCGGAACTCTCGACGTTGTGGCGCTTAAGGCTCCCGGGTTCGGCGATCGCCGCAAGGCTATTATGCAGGATCTCGCCATTCTGACCGGCAGCATCGTGATTACCCCCGAACTGGGTATCGACCTGGCCCAGGCAACTCTCGAAGAAACCGGTTCGGCGCGCCGCGTGACCGTCACCAAGAACACCACCACGATTGTGGACGGCGGTGGCAGCAAGGAAGCGGTTGAAGACCGTGTGCAGCAGTTGCGCCGAGAGATCGAGGCCGTCGATTCCGAGTGGGATCGCGAAAAGCTCAAGGAACGCCTGGCGAAGCTCGCCGGTGGCGTGGGCGTGATCAAGGTGGGTGCGGCAACCGAGGTTGAGGCTAAGGAACGTAAGCACCGCATCGAAGACGCTGTGTCTTCTACCCGCGCGGCTCTTGAAGAAGGCATCGTATCCGGTGGCGGTTCGGCACTGATCCACGCCAGCAAGGCGCTCGACGGTTTTGAACTCGATAGCCACGACGCAAACGTAGGTGTGCAGATTGTACGCCGCGCCCTGGTACAGCCGCTGCGCTGGATTGCCGAAAACGCTGGCGACGACGGCTATGTGGTGGCGGCAAAGGTCGCCGAACAGCCCGTTGGTCACGGTTACAACGCCAAAACCGGTGAGTATGTTGATCTGTTCGAAGCGGGCGTAATTGACCCCGTGAAGGTCACCCGCTCTGCGCTGCAGAATGCATCATCTATCGCGGCTTTGGTACTCACGACCGAGACTCTGGTGGTTACCAAGCCCGAAGAAGAGGACGAAGACGAATAATTGATGGGTTGCCCGGTTCGAGGAGAGAAAATCTCGTTGAACCGGGCAACAACTATCTGTAGGGGCTTGATGCAGACTGGCCTGAAATAAACGCAAGCGCAGCCTCGAACCGGATACTGCTTACAGGAAAGGCACGCATCCGAACCGCTCCGTGTACCCCGAAGCAGACGTAAGCGTTTACCATAGAGATACGACGTTTACACCCGGCGGCACCACTCGCTACACAACATCTATACATCCGGTACAGCATTTGAAAGGCTAAACATGACTGTCCCCACCGCCCTGACCGACGATCCCTTCGGTTTCACTGGTCTGACCTATGATGACGTGTTGCTTCTACCCGGCAACACCGATGTTATTCCCTCCGATGCCGATACCAGCACTCGACTCTCCAAGCGTATTACCCTGGGCACCCCCATTATCTCCGCTGCGATGGATACCGTGACTGATTCCCAGATGTCGATCGCAATGGCGCGTCTAGGCGGTATGGGTGTGATTCACCGCAACCTTTCGATCGAGGACCAGGCGGCGCATGTTGATCGCGTGAAACGCTCCGAATCGGGTATGATTATCAATCCCGTCACCATCGGGGCTGGTGCGACTATCAGCGAATACGACAATCTGTGCGGCTACTACAAGGTTTCGGGTCTGCCGGTGGTCACCGAAGACGGCAAACTTGAAGGTATTATTACCAACCGCGATATTCGCTACCTCTCGCGCTCGGACTACGAAAGCACTCTCGTGCGCGATGTCATGACCCCGATGCCGCTCATTACCGGTTCGCCGAACCTCACGAAGGATGAAGCCTTCGCCCTGCTCTCAAAGAATAAAATCGAGCGTTTGCCCCTCATTGATGAGGCCGGTAAACTTGCCGGGCTGATTACCCTCAAAGACTTTGTGAAGACCGAACAGTACCCGCGCGCCACTAAGGATGACGATGGTCGCCTGCGTGTTGGCGCTGCTATTGGCTTCTTCGGTGACGGCTACGAACGTGCAATGGCTCTGGTTGAGTCCGGGGTGGATGCGCTCTTCGTCGATACCGCCAACGGACATTCCCAGGGCGTGCTCGATATGATTTCCCGCCTGAAGAAAGATTCCGCAGCCGCACATGTCGATGTGATCGGCGGTCAGGCGGCAACCCGTGAAGGTGCTCAAGCCATTATTGATGCGGGCGCAGATGCCGTGAAAGTCGGCGTGGGTCCTGGATCAATTTGCACCACTCGTATTATCGCGGGTGTGGGTGTACCTCAGATAACCGCGATTAACGAATCCGCGAAGGCAGCTATTCCCGCTGGTGTTCCGCTCATCGCCGACGGCGGCATGCAGCACTCCGGTGAGATCGGCAAGGCCCTGGTTGCTGGCGCCGATTCCGTGATGCTTGGCTCGCTTTTGGCGGGAACCGCCGAGGCTCCCGGCGATCTGATTTTCATGAACGGTAAGCAGTTCAAAGCCTACCGCGGCATGGGCTCGCTAGGCGCTATGCAGACCCGCGGTCGCCACAAGTCCTACTCGAAAGACCGTTATTTCCAGGCAGATGTTTCCAGCGAAGAGAAGCTGATTCCCGAGGGAATTGAGGGGCAGGTTCCGTTCCGCGGACCGCTTTCTGCCGTGCTGCATCAGCTTGAGGGCGGTCTGCGCCAGACCATGTTCTACGTGGGTTCACGCACCATTGAGGAGCTTAAGACCAAGGGTAAGTTTGTGCGCATCACCCCGGCGGGCTTGAAAGAATCTCACCCGCACGACATTACGATGACTGTCGAGGCACCTAACTACCGCCGTTAACCATTGCTGACCGGCTCAATGGTGTGTATGGCTCGAACATTAGAGAATCTATTCCGTCGTGCATTTTGTGATATTTCTGAATAATCTGCGGCGGAACGGGCTATACGCCGAGTAGAGTAGATACTGCATCAGGCGCGTAGTCTTGCGGGGCAGCCGTGCGCCAAGAAACACCGGTCAGAGACCTTCCGAAGGGAAACACACATGTCCGATATTCAGATTGGGCTCTCTAAGAGCGCCCGCCGCACCTATGCGCTTGACGATGTGGCGCTGGCACCAACGCGCCGCACCCGTGACCGTCGCGATGTCGATACGTCATGGCAGATTGACGCCTTCAAATTTGACACCCCAATTGTGGGCGCACCGATGGACTCTGTAATGTCTCCAGCGACCGCGATTGCACTCGGAAAGCTTGGTGGGCTAGGCGTGCTCAACCTAGAAGGCTTGTGGACTCGCTATGAGGACCCGCAGCCGCTTCTAGACGAAATTACTGAGCTTCCCGAAGCTGATCCTGCCTCTGCTACCACGCGCATGCAGCAGATTTACGCTGAGCCGATTAAGCCCGAGCTGATTACCGCACGCCTGGAAGAAATTCGTGATTCGGGTGTTATAGTGGCGGGCTCGCTTACCCCGCAGAACACCCAAGAACATTACGAAACGGTGGTGCAGGCCGGGGCCGATCTTTTCGTGATTCGCGGCGCGTCGGTCTCTGCGGAGCATATTTCGACCTCGCATGAACCGCTGAACCTCAAGAAATTCATTTACGAGCTGGATGTGCCTGTTATGGTCGGCGGCGTGGCAGGGTACACCCAGGCGAAGCACCTGATGCGCACCGGTGCTGCCGGTGTTCTGGTGGGGTTCGGCGGCGGTTCCGCGATGACCACCCGTAAGGGGCTGGGCATTTCTGCGCCGATGGCAACCGCTATTGCCGATGTTGCTGCGGCTCGTTCGGACTATCTGGACGAATCCGGTGGACGGTATGTTCATGTGATTGCCGACGGCGGGCTTAGCCGCTCCGGTGACCTGGTGAAGGCACTGGCTCTGGGTGCGGATGCGGTGATGATCGGCGCGCCCTTGGCACGCGCATCCGAGGCACCGGGGCAGGGCTGGTACTGGGGTAATGAAGCGCATTCGGTGGATTTCCCGCGCGGCGTGCGTACCCCGCTGGGCGTTGTTGGAACCCTCGAAGAAGTGCTGTATGGACCTTCGCACCATGTGGACGGCACCCGCAATATTGTGGGTGCCCTCAAACGCGCTATGGCTACATGCGGTTACCTGGACTTGAAGAAGTTCCAGAAGGCAGAGATGACGCTCGTGCCCGAATACCGGGGATAATCGCGGGCAGCCGCATTCCGTTGCGAACACCAGAACCGAACGAACATTCTCTTTCCTAAAACGTATTGCGCCCTCACTGGCGAAAATATCCGGTGGGGGCGCATTATGCTATTCCGAGTCAGGCGCGGAAGCTGGGTACATGACCATACGCGGGGCACAAGCGAGCAGAATCCCGTAGCATGAATAAGGCAGGCGGGTAGCGTGCAGTGGTTTATGGTATTTCGCAGGTAAGGCGAGAGGAAAAATTGTGGGCGTTCATTACCTATATCCCGTTCTCAGTTCGGAGGATACCCTCATTGATGTCGAAGCTTTCTTACGCGAAGGGCAGCGAAAATGGCCCGAGTGTAAGACGGCGCAGTGGACCGCTGAGGAAGACCGGTTGACGGATGCCGACATCATTATTACCCCTGATGGGGCATCGACGATTATTAGTCATTTCACTGATGGTCGGCTCATATCTGTTGATGGGCAGATTTTGAGGAGGCCGTAGAGATCGCCGCATGGGTGCGGTCTTTGAACCCAGACCCTGACGTGGTGCTATGGTTTACATCCAGTGCTTTCGATGGTCACACAGTCTTGACTCCGGGAATTACACCCCAGCAGGTGCTTGAGCAATGGGTAGATCACCGTGAACACGACCCTTATGTGGAGTACCCTCAGTACTTCTCGTGAATGATGTAGTCATAGTGAAAGGGGGCGAGGCTGATATGGGCGCGGTAAACCTTGGGAGTATGGCGATACCGGCAAGCTAGTAGTGATTGGTTACTGCGGCAGTAGATCTGATTCTTAGAGCCGGATAGGAGATAGGAAGAGGCTAAGGCACATGACAGATGAGGCTATTGGTGTACCCAGCGGGACAAATCGGGCTATGTCGGAATGGACGTGGCAGGACTACCTGAACTGGGGACAGGAGATTAACCAGGAGCGGATGGAAGCCGACTGGAAGGGCCTGTGGGACTACGCGCCACCCAACGCAGGAGCCTCTGAAGAAACACTGGCACGTACTGAGGCTCAGCTGGGTTTTCGTTTGCCAAAGTCCTATCGTGACTTTCTCAGGGTAGCCGACGGCTGGTCCTGCTTCTACCAGGACATGACGATCTTCTCCACCAGTGACCTTCTTGGCGGCGAACTGCGTAGGCTGGGCGGGGTTCAGCTGGAGCTGGAGGAGTGCATTGAGGCTATGGCTTCAGACGGTGTTATCGCTGCTGACCATTTCATGGTTGCCGCCGCACAGGGGTCGATTGACATCGTTCTGATGGGGCGGCCCGGTACCCCAGCAGAGGGGACTGCCTCGTGGGTGCGCGGTGAGGTGCTGGGACGCTACGACGATCTTCTGGACTATTACCTGTCTATGATGGAGTACAACAAGCTCGAAACCGCCGATCTCAGAAAGGACTTCGGCCCCAAGCCCGACGGCGTTCCTCACGCGGTCATCGACTACTCCAAAGGTATACCGATATCAGGAAATACCTGTCGCGACGACTTGTAGCTGATGGCATTCCAGCTCACCTTAGACTAACCCTCCGGAGACAGCCCGATGAAGGCTTCCAGATAGCCAGAGAAGAGCGCTAAGAGAGCCGATGCTGATGAGCTGGAGGTAAGGGAACTGATGGTGCTGTCGCTGCTAGAACAGTCGAGATTCTCACTCAATTAATAAATGACAAGATGATTGATATGGCTAGGGGATCCTGATTCGCGTGAACCTGCGTGTCAACTCTCAGATGGTTACCCCAGAAAGGAACGACTATGCCGAGCAACAAGATGATCAGCGACTTCTCGGACAAGCCGAAGACTGATTCCTTTTATCAGGTGATCGACGAATACGTCATGAGTCTGGGTAAGGTCAAGAAGGAGTTTCGCGCGCAAGTCAGCTACTCCGTTAACCGGAAGTTTCTCTGGATGTGGGCATACGAGAAAACCAAGGACGGTACGTTGTACTTCAATGTGACCCTGGATCGCCAGGAGGAGAACAAGAATATCCACAGGGTCACTCAGGTCAGCCCCAATCGATGGAACCATCACGTTGAGGTCAAGTCACTGCAGACGGCGAAGAGTCAATGGCTACGTACCTTGATCGACAAGGGTTTCGAGTTCTCCACCCAGTGATCACCGGGGAGATCCAGACCACGGCCTGTTGGGAGTACATATCCACGATGAATGCGACAGATCATCTGTTCTTAAACGGCATGCGGTGAAAGCTCGTCGAAAGTTTTGTCTGCCTGCCAACGAGTTCTTCTCGTTATATTTTTTTATTGTTAGGGGTGTACAACGCGGACGCGCTACCCTAGATATGTGTGGAAATTGGCGTTTACTCCCCGCTGGCTGGGCGGGCTTTTGCTGGCTCTCGTCTTCGTGACGGGGTTTGTCGCGCTCTCCAGCTGGCAGTTCAACGCCTCCACCTCACAGCAGGTACATTCTGATCCCGCGAAAGATCGGGCGCGACCCTACACCGAGATTCTGCAGGCGCATCAGCCGGTGACGAACTTGACGGTTGATACCGTGGTGCAGGCGAAGGGGGAGTACGTTCCCGGATCCTCCATGCTGGTGGCGGGTCGCCTGAATGAGGGGCAGCACGGATACTGGGTTCTGAGTGAATTCATTCCCGAAGGAACCGATAAAGCCGCCGCTTTGGGAAGCACCAAGCCCCGTGCCATCACGGTGGCACGAGCCTGGATAGCGGGTGAAGACGATCACGCGCCGAGCATACCCGCCGAACCGACAGGGACAGTTGAGATCGCCGGTCGTGTAGTAAATGCCCAGGGCGCCGCCCCGTACACGCGCACGACCGAGAAGGTGCTGGAAAGCGCATCCCCGGCACAGCTAACAAACCTGTGGGATTCACCCCTCTATGACGGTGTGCTCACGCTTTCTGCCGAAGTACCCGAGAACCAAAAAATACCCCTCACCGAACAGCACACAATCGCAGAAAATGCCACTATTATTGGACAGTCCGAGAATCTGCGCCCTATTCGCGCAGCCCAGGCGACCAATGATGCCAACATCAACTGGCTCAACATCTTCTACTCGCTCGAATGGCTGATTTTCGCGGCGTTCGCCCTCTACCTATGGGGACGAATGCTTAAGGATGCGGCGCATCGTGCCGCCGAACCAGCTGAATACACCCAGTATTTTGAGTACGAGGGCGAATATTTTGTGGACGAAGCCACCGGACGCCCCTACTATTGGGACCCCGCCGACGAGCAGTACTATTTCTTCGATGAAGCTCCCGAAGAAGCATCCGTGCGGGTGGAAGATACACCGCGTAACGCGCCGACGAGTGGTAATCCCCAAAAGCCCGCAGACAAAGACTAACGCCAGCTAAACTCATCAGCACACACGAGAGGCACAGCATGTCAGAGAATTCCGAGAAGAACACAAAAATTACCCCGGTAGAACGTACCGACGGGCGCAAAGTCACCCTATCGCAGAACGCCTCGGAAGCATCAGCAGACGGGGCAGAACACGCGCCCCAGGGTGGATTTACGGTGCGTAAAAAATTTGGCGGTACCGAAACGCAGATTCGTTCCGCACTCACCTTCTATAAATGGTGCGCCTGGATATCCGGCACCTTCCTGCTGCTGCTGGTGGTTGAGATGATTACCCACCACGGGATGGGCTATGACCTGGTGGCGGGTGCAAAGACGCCGCAACCGGTTCCGATGTGTCGCTCGGCATCCTTAACCGCAAAACCGGAAACCTTACCGGCGGAGTAAACATTTCCACGTGGGTGCTTATCATTCACGGCTGGTTCTACATTATTTATCTGTTCTCCTGCATTCGTATTTGGCTGCTCATGCGCTGGGGCATCGCCCAGCTCATCGTCATGGCGCTCGGCGGTGTGGTGCCGTTCCTCTCATTCATTGTTGAGAAACGCATCCACGCAGAAACCCTGGCACAGCTTGAGGCAAACCCGCAGGCGACTAAGCGGTACTAGCCCCAGCATCGGCGAAAGCCTAACGGCGAGTACCCCTGAATGGGTGCCACATAAAACTTTTGTCTCTCCCGTAGAATAGAAATACAAGACTTCGCGCGCTCGCGCGGAATTTCGACCTGACACGTGAGGAAAATCCGTGACCGACTCTGTACACCCGGATCAGCTCGAAGAGCGTCCGGTTCTGGTGGTAGATTACGGTGCCCAGTACGCGCAGCTTATTGCTCGTCGCGTGCGTGAGGCGGGTATCTACTCTGAAATCGTTCCCCACTCTATGAGCACCGAAAAGATGCTCGCTAAAAACCCCGCCGCGATTGTGCTTTCGGGTGGGCCTTCATCGGTGTATGCCGATGGTGCCCCCCGCGGCGATAGGGCACTATTTGAGGCTGGCGTGCCGGTCTTTGGCATCTGCTACGGTTTTCAGGTGATGGCGCAAACCTTGGGCGGTACCGTGGCGCAGACCGGTTCCCGCGAATACGGCGCAACCGATGCGACCCTGTGCGCAGTTGAGTCTTCGTTCCTCACCGGCACCCCGCAGACGCAAAACGTGTGGATGTCGCACGGCGATTCCGTGACCGAAGCCCCCGCCGGGTTTGAGGTTCTGGCGCAGACCCCGGGTGCTTCCGTGGCGGCGTTCGTGGATGAGCACCGCAAACTAGGCGGCGTGCAGTGGCACCCCGAGGTGAAGCACTCCGACTACGGTCAGGTTGCGCTTGAGAACTTCCTGTATAACATTGCTGGGCTTAAACCCACCTGGTCAACTGACAATATCATTGAGGAACAGGTTGCGAAGATTCGTGAGCAGGTTGGCAAAGACCGCGTGATTTGTGCGCTCTCTGGTGGCGTGGATTCTTCTGTTGCTGCGGCCCTCGTGCATAAGGCTGTAGGCGATCAGTTGACTTGCTTCTTTATCGACCACGGGTTGCTGCGTGCGGGTGAGCGTGAACAGGTTGAGCAGGATTACGCCGCGTCAATGGGTATCCGCGTGATTACCATTGACGAATCAGAGCGTTTCCTCACCGCACTGGCTGGCGTGAGCGACCCTGAGCAAAAGCGTAAGATTATTGGCCGCGAGTTCATCCGCTCCTTTGAGCAGGCCGAGCGCAAGCTCATTGAGGAAGCGGGCGAAGAGGGCGCACAGATCAAGTTCCTGGTGCAGGGTACCCTGTACCCGGATGTGGTTGAATCCGGCGGCGGCGAGGGTGCGGCGAATATTAAATCGCATCACAATGTGGGTGGTCTGCCTGAGGACTTGGCGTTTGAACTGGTCGAGCCGCTGCGTACCCTGTTTAAGGATGAGGTTCGTGCGATTGGTCGTCAGCTGGGTGTTCCCGAGAAGATCGTGGCGCGTCAGCCGTTCCCCGGCCCGGGGCTGGGTATTCGTATTGTGGGTGAGGTGACCCGCGAGAACCTTGAGACCCTGCGCGCGGCGGATGCGATTGTGCGTGAAGAGCTGACCGCCGCCGGTCAGGACGAGCATATTTGGCAGTGCCCCGTGGTTCTTCTCTCCGGTGTGCGTTCTGTGGGCGTGCAGGGCGATGGCCGCACTTACGGGCATCCGATTGTGCTGCGCCCGGTTTCTTCGGAGGATGCGATGACCGCCGACTGGTCGCGTCTGCCCTATGATCTGCTAGCAAAAATCTCGAACCGGATTACGAACGAAGTCAAAGACGTAAACCGCGTGGTGCTGGATGTCACCTCCAAACCCCCAGGAACCATTGAGTGGGAGTAACACACTAGGGGAGTAGCCGTCTAGGAATCAACCCAGTTCTGAGTAGATAAGCCGCCCGGGGTGTCCTGAAATCAGGACGCGCCGGGCGGCTTTGCTGTGGTCATAAAGGCAGAGAAGCTACGCCATGGTCCTCTTGAAACGGAATATTTCATCAAGTCCTTCTGCAACAGAGCACAGCTTCGGATGCCCATGACGGGAATATGAAAGTCTGGAGCGTACTCGGTTTAGGGGCGCCCCTAATGAATGCCCCTCAGTGTTTGTCCTGAAAGCTGGGTGGTCTTCTTAATACTATTTGTCGTGACAACAATCATTAAGATGCCCAAAATAACCTCGTAAAGGGCTACTATAACCCCCACTATTGTAAAAGAGATCTCGGCAGATGAAGATGGATCAAGAATCCGCCCTAGCATAAACGGCACATAGGTAACCTCGGAGATTGGGGCAACAATAAGGCCGTAAATATTGACACCTCGTATCCACCGAAACTTGACTGATTTCCTAAACCGCATAAACGCGACAACCTGCAAGATAACGTGAATCATGTAAGGAAGTGCAATAACGGCAATAATAAACATACCCGCCAAGATAAGATCATCATATCCACTGGGCGCAGATACCAAAACGTTAATGAATACACAGACAAAAACAACCAGCATGATGAGCGCAGGAATAATAATTAGAACATTCCTGATGGCCTGTGCTATGAGAAGAGGCTCGCGGGTGTTGGGGTCTATATCAAACTGTTTTGATATGCGTTTATGAGGCTCTTCCTTTCCCTCAGCGCCCTGAGGCTCTGGGGACGCCTGGGGGTCCAAGGACATCTTACCGTCTGCGCCTTCTAGACCATACAGCTGTGTATATTTAGGCTCTTGATGGGCATTCTCCGGATTATTGCCCGATACACTTTGCTTTTCCACGGGAGGCTGCGGATCATTATTATCAGCGGTTGAAAAATTCTTATCGGTGCTCATTGCTGTTCACCCTGATCTTGCTTTTGCGACCTAACGTTAACGTGCTGCCAAGGAATTTCTACAATCGGATCTTCATGGTGCTTCTTCAGGGTTTTTAAATCATCCGTTTCGTATATTGCATTCTTGAAACCAGATAAAGTATTATCTGGCGTTGGGCGTTTATCAGTATCCATATTTTTATTATGAGAGGATAGTTTTTTCTTTTTCCAGTTATATATAATCACTGCAATAATAGTGAAAACGCTTATAATCGCCTCAAGAGCGCAGGCGCCTAGCAACCACCGTAATGGTTGAATATCGGCACTTGTTACATTTGGAGCCGACATCTCAATCACGAACCATGTATAAAAAGCAGCAATAGGCGCAACAACGAGCAAACTATAGATGTTCGTCCCTAAAACCCATGCGGTTTTGGTTCCCCGAATCATCTTTATACATGCCACAGTTTGCAGCAGAATATAAACGATAAAGGGCGAAGAAAGGATGAGTAGAAGAAGAAGTACTCGAAAATCAACATAACCAGAATTATTGGGAAGGGCGGAAATCATCACGCCCTGGAGAAGCGTGGTTTCGAGCATTAGCCTAATAATCTGCACAGTTATAAGATAGAAAGAAGCAAGTTCCGCTTCTCAGTCGAATCTGCCTCAGATTCTTTCTCTATTTCATGAACGTTTTGAGCCCGGCCTATAGCAAACTCATCATTAACTATCGGAAAATTCTTATCGGTGCTCATAGTGCTCACCCTAATCTTTCTTCTGCGACCTAACGTTAATGTGCTGCCGAGGAACCTTTGCATCCGATTTGTCATGGTGATTCCTCAGGGGTTTTAAACCACCATCCGTTTCGTATGCTCCGGAGTTAGAACCTTCCAGAACATCGTCAGATATTCGAGGTTTAGCGACAGTAATCCTTTTGCCTTGAAAATCACGAAGATCATTCCTCTTGATCACACTCATCGCAACGATCATAAAAATGCTCATGATTGCTTCAAGAACGCAGGCACCTATAAACCACCATAATGGTCGAACATCGGCATTTGGAGCCGTCACCTCCATCACGAACCATGTATAAAAAGCACCAATAGGCGCAACAATCATCAGGCTATAAATATTGATTCCTACAACCCAAGCGATCCGAGTTTCTTTCTTTGCCCGTGACCATGCCGCAGCCTGCAAAATAAAATGCAAACCAAAAGGTAAGAAAAGGATTATCCCTAGAGGATCAGAGAGCAATGGCAGTAATGGCAGTACTAATGTAAATTCAATGACAGTCCTTATGGTCTGCACAGCTATAAGACTAGGAGGAAACGAGGTCTGCTTCTTGGTCGAATCTGCCTCAGATTCTTTCTTTATCTCATGAACACCTTGAGCCTGGATCGTTCCATGCTCAGGTTTTGGAAGGTTCTTATCAGTAGTCATGGCTTCACCCTAAGCTTATAGCCTGGGTATTCAGTGGAAGCTCCCTGAATATTCTCAAAAAACATTTTTGAATTTATCTAACAAGAAAAATAATCTTTATCTAAAAGCATTAGGATTCTAACGCTTTGTTGAGGGTTATTCATTAGGGGTGCCTCTTTAGGTGATAGTAAATCAGGAGCGCAGATTTTCTTTGGGAGCGGGGTTCATACTCCTGCTGTAAGTTTTTACTCCTGCTCTGTATGTTTGTCCTTTATGGTGTTCTGTCCCAATGAGCCCTCGCGTTGGATATTGACAACCAGTTGTCATATTTGTAAACTGGTTGCCAAAATTGTCGCTGGAGGAAAAATGGATGCTTCATTACTGAGTGAACTCGTGGTACAGATCTTCCGTGCGAACGGTGCACTCACCGCATGGGGAGACCGGTTCGCCGCCGAAAGCGGTCTCACAACTGCGCGCTGGCAAGTATTAGGTGCAATCTCGATGGCGAAAGAACCGAGTACTTCTCCTCAAATCGCCGAACGCATGGGAATAACCCGGCAGGGTGTGCAAAAGCAACTAAACCTCCTGCGGGATGAGGGGCTGGTGATGTCCGTCGAAAATCCTGCGCATAAACGTTCCCCACGGTATTCCTTGACCGAACACGGCGAGCAGAAATTAGCGGAAATCCGAAAATGCTGGCGCCAACAGGTTCAGCAATGGAGCGGGGCGCATCAGCATGAATCTGTTATTGCCGCTCTTGAAGTTCTCGATGTTTTATCTGAACAAATGAAGGAATAAAACAAATACGAAAAGCTACCGGCGGAGGTTTAGATATGGATCCCGTTCTATTGACCGTAAACACTATTTCTGCACTCGTAACGATCGCCAGCGCATTTTTGGCGATATATCGTCCCGGGCTTATGGTTCACGCTTCTTCCGTTGACGCTAATACTCGTTTCTACGTATACATGTATGCTGTGCGCGCCATACCGGCTGGAATAGCCGTTCTTATTGCACCCTTCTATTTTCGAGGCGGTGCCGTCGCCCTGTTTCTGCTGACTTTTGCGGTCATACAGGCGGGTGATGCATTTATCGGCTGGACCCGCAAAGAATGGGGCATGGTGTTCTTCCCCTCGCTCAGCGCGGCAGTCCACACGGTCGTTGCGCTTTCGGTTCCGGGCGTATAGAGATAGCTCTCAATGAAGGGAAGGATTGCCCGCAGGATATGTGCCCCCGTGTGCACCGGCTCAGCCAGCGGTACTGGGACGCGGAGCTGTGCATCACAAAGAAAACCTGCTCCGAATGTCCTCTGCCACTTGGTCCTTCTAAACAAAAACTCTAGGTATTTCTGTCCTCAATCTGTAGTGTTAAAAAGAGCGTTGTATTCCCAAGTACTTCGTGGATTTAGTCATCGAGTAAACATAAAAACGAGGAGGAAACCCATGAAACGCTTTGAAAACAAGACCATTCTGGTTACCGGCGCGAGCAGCGGTATTGGTTTGGCGGGCGCAAAACGCCTGATCGAAGAGGGCGCGCACGTTATCTTTACGGGTCGTACTGAAAGTCATGTGCAGGCTGCGGCCGCCGAGCTGGGCGATCATGCTACCGCCGTTCTGGATGATGTTTCGGACGGCAACACTCTGGAGCGCATCATGCCTGTGGTAGAGCATGCCGGTGCGTTGGATGGTGTGTGGCTCAACGCCGCATACGCAGCCGGAGGTCCTATGGAAGAGATGGACCAGGCGACTCTCGATCAGATATTTAAGGTGAATGTGGTGGCACCGATGATCCAAATGGGCGCGCTTTCTCCGTATGTGAAAGACGGCGGGTCGGTGCTAGTGACGTCTTCGACGGCGGCCTATGAGGGAGCGCCTATAGTCTCTGCCTATGCCGCAACAAAAGCTGCTATTCTGGCGGCGGCGCGCGGGTGGGCCTCCGAGCTTGCACCGCGCAATATTCGGGTGAATAGCCTGGTTCCCGGGCCGATTACGAGCAACCTGAGGTCGGTTCTTCCCGATGAGATGCGCGCCCAATTCGAGGAACGGCTTGCCGAGGCCGTGCTCCTCAAACGTGTGGGCGATGCGCGCGAAGCCGCCGCGGTCGCGCTATTCCTGCTCTCTGATGAGGCCAGCTATGTGACGGGTAGCTCGTATACAGTAGATGGCGGTCTGATCATGCAGTAGTGTTTTGCCGCTCGGCGGTGCGTGAATACACGCATGGCTGTTTAGCCCTCAGTAAGCGCTAAAAAGTGCCTTTATGTGAATAAAACATTTTCTAACGCATTATTCATATAAAGGCATTTTTTGATCGAAAAGTGTGACGAAGATTTTTAGCTATATGAATATCTATATTTTTACTCAATTATGCGTGATGTACAGGGTTTCACAATACCTTGATGCCTAGAGTCGTATTCCCATCCCCAGTCGCACATGAGTTGTAGCACCGGTAGAAATGTCTGCCCTTCCGCGCTTAGTGTGTATTCCACTCTTGGTGGTACTTCCGCATATACAGTGCGTTCGATGAGCCCATCTTCTTCGAGCTGACGGAGCTGCTCAGTCAGCACTTTTGAACTGATCCCTTCAAGTAGCAGAAGCAGATCGCGAGTGCGTTTTGCCCCATTGCTCAAGTGGTAGAGAATGAGGCACTTATATTTGCCTCCCACCAGATTCATTGCCATCTCTATTGCAGAAATTTTTTTCATTAAAAACCTACCGTAAATACTTAAAACTTACCTAAAAGTATGTATAGAACCTATAAGTAAGTTATGTTTTAATGCATTTTTGTACATTATACTGAATTTTGGAATCACCCGAAGAGAAAATGTTACCCATGACTTTGCAAGACCTTATACGTGACCGTCGCTCTACTCGATATTTTGACCCTGCCTGCCTAATAAGCCACGAGGAAATGTACCGTCTTATTAATCGTGCTAACCAGGCTCCCAGCAGTAATAATTCGCAGCCGTGGCGGGTTGTGATCGTAACCAAGCAGCATTTACGCGAAAAGCTGTTGCCTATTGCGTATAACCAGCAGCAGATTATGACTGCATCGGCCGTGTTGATTCTGCTGGGTGATCGGCAAGCATACTATGCGGATAATTTGAGTCGAATACATCATGAAGAATATATTGCTGGATGCTTCTCCCAAGAAATCTGTGAGGCTCTGACCCAAGCCGCTATTGAATTTTATGAGCCGCGTAGCGAGCAGGAAATACAGAAATTTTTAGGTTTAGACTGCGGGCTCTGGGCGATGACCTTTATGTTGGCAGCGCAGGAAGCCGGGTGGAATACGGTACCTATGACGGGATATCAGCGTGCAGAATTGCGTGAGATGCTGCGCCTGCCAAGCCGATATCTTGACATTATGATGATTGCTGTAGGCTCCGGAACACGAGAAGGACATCGCACTTTACGGCATGAGGCGGAGCGCGTAACGGTGTGGAATATCCCTCCCACAGAACAGCCTTAAGGCCGCCCCGTATATGGTGGGATGCCGCTTTTCTATTCAGAAGTGTCTTGTACATTCTATATGCATTTTGAATGCAAAACCTTCTCTGTAGACGGGGTTACAGGGCTCACCCTACAATGAGGAATACCCGCCAGAAGACACAAAAGGAGCGTGCACCGTGAAAACTCTAGGCATTATCGGCGGCATGAGCCCTGAGAGCACCACCCTGTACTATCGGATCATTAACCGTGAAGTCAACCGCCGCCTCGGAGGCAACCACAGTGCCGATATCGTGATGCACAGTGTAGATTTTGAGGAAGTCGTGCGCCTGCAAAAAAGCGGTGACTGGGAAGCCGCTGGGGCTCTGCTGGCGGCAAGCGCCACAAAACTTGAGGGTGCGGGCGCGCAGCTGCTGCTGGTGGCCACGAACACCATGCACAAAGTTGCCCCCGCGATAGAGCGTGCCACCACCGTACCGCTACTGCACGTAGTTGATGCCACCGCCACCGCCATCCAAAGGCAGGGGCTGCAGAGAGTGGGGCTGCTGGGCACAACCTTCACCATGAGCGACGGGTTCTACACCGAGCGCATGGCGGCGCAAGGAATCCAGACGATCGTGCCGGCCGAATCGGAACAGGCAGAGACTAACCGCATCATTTGAGCAGCTGTGCCTGGGTCGTGTGGAGCCTGAAGCCGTGCAGTATCTTCAGCAGGTCATTACAGGACTGAAAGAGCAGGGCGCCCAAGGCGTGATCCTGGGGTGCACCGAACTCTGCCTGGCAGTAGAAGCGGACAAGACCCCGCTGCCGGTCTTTGACAGCACCACCATTCACGCGCTCGCGGCGGTAGAGGCAGTGTTAACGCCGCCGCCTCCCGCATAAACCCCGCTTCTTGACCGAAATAAATAACTTACTCCCCATGAAAAGACTAGCTGCAGCCCTTGAATATAAAGTTCCACCGCCACTTATTGGGGCACTGTGCGCCTTACTGATGTGGCTCATCTGTGGGACGCCGCCGCTGACAGGAAGACCACCGCTGCTGCTGGTTCCTGCCCTTGCACTGGTTGTACTCGGCCTAACGGTGGACGCGGCGGGGGTGCTGTCATTTAGACGTGCCCGCACCACAGTGAACCCGTTCGCCCCCGAACGCACCGTAAACATTGTCTCCTCCGGAATATACCGTTTAAGCCGCAACCCCATGTACTTGGGTATGGCCTGCATACTTACCGGGTGGGCGGTGTGGCTGTGGCAGGTGCAGGCTGTGCTCGGGGTGGTGCTTTTCGTCGCCTGGATAACGCGTTTTCAGATTATTCCCGAAGAGCGGGTTCTCACCCAGAAATTCGGTACAGAATACCGGCAGTACCGCCAGCGGGTGCGGCGCTGGGCATAGCCCAGCACCTGCCAAAACTGTGTATGGCTGGCTTACGTACATACATCCTGCCAACCGAAACCCTGAATGGTTCGGGGACCCACTATCGTATGTGTGCCTTTTACAGGATAGACTTAATAGCGGTGGGCTCGCATGAAAGACGGTGATATGCATGAATCGTATCTCAACCCATTTTCTCGATCTTGAGGCATTAAAACCGCGTACTACAGTACGGAGGGTGAAGGCACGCCTATCGTGCTCCTTCATGGTGGCGGGGTGGATCATGCCATGCTCTCCTGGAAAACGATCATGCAGACCTGGACCGGGTCTCAGCCTTTAGTTGCCCTGGATCTGCCGGGGTACGGAAACAGCGATAAACCCGAATTAGAGTACTCGCTGAGTTTCTACACGGGCTTCCTCAAGGCCTTCCTGGATACTTTGAACGCTCAAAATGTTACCTTGTGTGGCCTTTCAATGGGCGGCGCCATTGCTTTGCAATATGCGCTGCGGTATCCGAACTATATTGGCAAGCTGGTGCTGGTAGCGCCTTGGGGTGTGTCCGCTTCAGTACCGTATTCACTCAGGGGACGGTTGCTGGTGCGTTTGCCGCTCAATCAGGTGGCATATAAAACCTTGCAGAACAGGTGGCTGGCAAAGAACATTATTGCCGGGTCACTGATTGGAAATCGCGAGAAAATTACCCCCGAAATGCTGGATGAGGTGCAAACTGCCGCCCATTCGAAAGATGCGGCACGAGTTTTTCAATCATTTCAGATCAGTGAGCTGTGGGGAGAACCTCCGGTCGGGCACCTAATACCGCTTCTGCCACAGATCAAGGTGCCAACCCTATTTATTCAAGGGGATAAGGACCCCGGCGTCAAAGTCGGTGATGTGAAGCAGGCAGCCGCTTCTATGCCGAATACACGGGTCGAAATTTTTGAGCATCATAAGCATTGGGTTCAGAAAGAGAGCCCCGAACGGTTTGTGGATATAGTGCGCGACTTCGTCGAATCGTAACTCTTGTCATACTGAACGAACAGCATAAAAATAAACCCCGAGAAGCGCTTTGAGAACAATACTTTCCGGTAATCGGCGGGAACAGCAGTCTCGGCTGGACACGCGCAAAACGTCTTTGAACTCTGAATAATGCAGCTTTGGGCGTATTACGAGACCCTAGAGGGTAGGTAATACGCCCAAAGATGCGTTATTCGAGTTGGGAACAGAGGATAACCTACTTCACGATACGGTAGACTTTCGCTTCGTAGGGGCGTAGGGTGGTGCCCGCATCGGTCGGTGCGCCGGTGTCATCCTGGTAGTTGGAGTGCACCAGTTCGACGGATGCCCCGGCTGCACGCGCATCATCCAGCAGCGAGAAGGTGCGCTCCACCGAATCAGACGTGAAGTTAGAAACCACAAGCAGGGACTGGTTTGCGTCGGTGCCGTCCGGGCCGCCGGTACGGGTGTAGGCATACACTGCCTCATCCTCGGCATGAGGAACCTCAACCGAATCTACAGGTGTGAACGAACCGTACACCATCAAATCTTGAGCTCACCGCGGCGCAGTTTCGCCAATTCCTGATAGTGGTAGAACACCGAATCCTGATCGTCCAGGGCAGCCTGCGCATTAATTTGCGGGTAGTTCGGGTTCACCTTCAGCCACGGCTCGACTCCCGCGTCTGTGAACCCGCCGTTCGCAGAGTCATCCCACTGCATGGGGGTGCGGGCGTTATCGCGACCCTTAATGTAGATGGCGCGCATCGCATCCTCATGGCTGAGCCGCTGATGATCCACGTGCATATCCTCGTAGAAACGAATCGAATCGCCGTCGCGGTAGTCGTCGATCGACTCGAACCGCACATTGGTCATGCCCAGTTCCTCCCCCTGATAAATATAGGGGGTTCCCTGCATAAAATGTAGGGTGGTTGCCAACTGCTTCGCTGAAAGCACCCGAAATTCGGGGGAATCGTTGCCGAACCGCGAGACCACGCGCGGCTGATCGTGGTTATTCCAGTACAGCGAACCCCACGCCTTGCCCTCAAGTTTCGTCTGCCACTCGTTCAGAATGCGCTTAAGCTCGGTCAGCTTGTACGGCGCGTACGACCACTTGCCGCCCAGCGAACCTTCGGGGTCGTTATCGACACCCATGTGGTCGAAGTGGAAGAGCATCTGCAGTTCGCCCGCATCGTAGCCTGCCCACAGCTTTGCATCCTCGGGGCTGGTCGCGCTCGTTTCGCCCACGGTCATCACATCGTACCTCGAGAACGCCTCACGGTTGAGCTCTTTCATCCACGGATGCACCATCGTGCCGTTCGCAATCACAAACGGGATCGACGACGTATGCTTCTCAAAATCGGTGGAAGGGTCATCCGGGAAGCCTTCGGGCTTAGAAATAATGTTGATGGCGTCCAGCCGGAAACCATCCACGCCCTTATCGAGCCACCAGCGCACCATCGCATACAGATCTTCGCGCACTTTCGGGTTCGCCCAGTTCAGATCGGGCTGTTCCTTGAAGAAAATGTGCAGGTAGAACTGTTGCGTGGCTTCATCCCACTCCCAGGCGGAGCCACCAAATTCGGAAGCCCAGTTATTCGGAGGAATCGGGGCGCCATTCTCGTCAAACCCGTTGGGGTCTTTCCAAATGTAGTAGTCGCGGTACGGGTTATCTTTTGAGGAACGAGACTGTACAAACCACGGATGCTGATCCGAAGTATGGTTCGCCACCAAATCCATCAGAATTTTAATGCCGTGCTCATGTGCGGTCGCCAGCAACTCATCGAAATCTTCCATTGTTCCGAAATCGCTCATAATGTCGAAGTAGTCGGAAATATCGTAACCGTTATCAACGTTCGGCGAATCAAACACGGGGGAGAGCCAGATAACATTAATGCCCAGCTTCGCCAGGTACGGAATTTTTCGGTGATGCCGGGCAGATCGCCGATACCGTCGCCATTGGAGTCGTTGAAGGAGCGCGGGTACACCTGGTAGACCACCGCTTCCTTCCACCACTGCCGCCCGGCGTAGGAAGGAACCGCACGCTCTTCAGTCGTGGTTTCACTACTCATCAGAAGCCTTTCGTTAAGGGTTGCGTCGTGTGGCTTAGTGGGGAACCCCGTAAGCCGCATTGCCGCAGGTATGTCTGTAAAATTTTTAGTCAGGATGCGCCAGCGCGCCACTCGCCGCGCACTCTACGCCCTACCGGTACAGATACACTTTTGCCTCATAGGGTCGCAGAGTGGTGCCTTCGTCCGTGAACTCGCCGTGCTCATTTCGGTAGTTTGAGCTGATCAGTTCGGGTGCTTCTCCCATGGCCGCAAGCTCCTCAATTTTCAGCACACCCGGGTTCTTGAGCGCCAAGGAAGCGAGCTGACCGTCTGCATAGGGCAAAGACAGTGTTTCTTGGGTGAAATTAGCAACCACCAGCAGGGCGCGCTCGCCGGATGCGGCGGCATCCTCTGCTGAATTCACACGCAGGTAGGCGTACACCTGCTCATCCTCGAGGTTGAGCACACGGTATTCGCCGGTGAGCACGATGGGGTGCTCTTTGCGCAGGTGAATGAGGTCGCTGTAGTGATAGAAAATAGAATCATCGTTCGCCAATTCTTCGGCGGCGTTAATGTCGGTGTACCGCGGGTTCACCTTCAGCCACGGGGTACCGGTCGTGAAGCCCGCGTTTTCGCTCGCATCCCACTGCATGGGTGTTCGCGCGTTATCTCGGCCCGAAGCACTGATGTACCGCAGCATATCCTCGGGGCTAACCCGCTGGGACTCCACCACGTATTTACGCCAAGAATCATGGATTTCAAGGTCGTTGTAGTCGTCTACCGAGTCGAAGAAAACATTGGTCATACCCAGCTCTTCACCCTGATAGATGTAGGGGGTTCCCTGCATCATGTGCAGAACCGTGCCGAGCATCTTACCGCTGACCTCACGGAACTCGGGGGAGTCATTGCCGAAACGTGAAACCGTGCGCGGCTGGTCATGGTTATTCCAGTACAGCGAATTCCATCCGCGACCGTGCAGTCCCGTCTGCCAGTGGCTGAGAACCTTCTTCAAATCCACCAGGTTAAAACGAGTATCCGACCATTTGCCGGTAGCGCCGCCTGCGCTGGCATCCACATCCATATGCTCGAACTGGAACACCATCTGCAGTTCGTGGCGGTCAAAGCCGGTGTACAGGACGGCATCTTCCACGCTCACGCAGGGAGTCTCACCCACGGTCATCACCGGGTACTTGCTGAGTACCTCGCGGTTCATCTCGCGCAGGAACTCGTGCACACGCGGACCGTTCGCGGCCACCGCCAGAGAATTATCTAGCCCTCCTGCGGTGACGGCGGGGTCATCCGGGAAGGAAAGATCCTTAGAGATCAGGTTGATAACATCCATGCGGAAACCGTCGACGCCCTTATCAAGCCAGAACCGCATAATGTCGTAGACCTCTTCACGTACTTTCGGGTTTTCCCAGTTGAGGTCGGGCTGCTTCACCGAAATAGTGCAGATAGAACTGCTGAGTGCCCTCGTCCCATTCCCAGACCGATGGTGAGAAACAGGAAATCCAGTTATTCGGCGGAATCGGGGTGCCGTCTTCAGAAAACCCGGCAGGGTCACGCCACACATAGTAGTCGCGGTACGGGTTATCCTTCGCAGAACGTGCCTGACGGAACCATTCGTGCTCATCCGAAGTGTGGTTCACCACCAAATCCATCATGAGTTTGATGCCGTGCTCATGTGCGGTCGCCAGCAGCTCGTCGAAGTCAGCCATTGTGCCGAACTCGGTCATAATCGCCCGATAATCCGAAATATCGTAGCCATTATCGTCATTCGGCGAAGCATAGATCGGGGAGAGCCAGATAACATCTATACCCAGCTTCGCCAGATACGGAATTTTTTCGGTGATACCGGGCAGATCGCCGATGCCGTCGCCATTGGAGTCGTTGAAGGAACGCGGGTAAATCTGGTACACAACGGGCTGTTGCCACCACTGAATTTCAGTTTTCATGAGCTGTCCTTCCACGGAATACATATCAATTTAAAATCTGAAGGCGGAAACGCGCTAAGCTGCGGCACCCCTAGGATCGCCGCACTATCCGGGCTGTACCTGCGACGGCAGCGGCACGGGGTGCATCCTGGCAGTGGGCTCGAAACTCGACTCGTCAAGCTCTACCAGCACGCCGCTGTGATCGGAAATCGCCTCAGGAGAATTATCGCGGAATACCACTGTATGCGAAAGTACCTTCACCGCGCGGTCGGCAAACACGAAGTCAATGCGTTTGGCTTCCTCTTGCCCTTCCCACCCGGCAATACCACGATGCACAGTGAACTCACCGTTAGTATGCTCGGCGATTTCACGGGTATCCACCAGGCCGGAAGAAAGCACAAGATCGTACCCTTCTCCACGCGCCTGCGCCGCCGTGTTGAAATCGCCGCCCAGCAGAACGGGCGCATCCTGGCCGCGCTCGGTGAGAGCCTGCGAAAGCCGCGCGAACTCCTCTGCGAAAAGTGGTTCGCCCTGAAAATCCCACCACGACATATGGGTGCTTGCACACCACACGGAACCCGCATCAGTACCAACCCGAACCGCGAGAGAAGACCTGCGCTCAACCCGATCGTAGTCATACTGCGGGCTCATCACAATAGGCTTGATGCGCTCGATAGGCATACGAGAGAGTACAGCTACGCATTCGTCATACCGTTCCCATCCAATATGGGTTTCGGTTAGCGCCCATTCGTACTGAACCCCTAAATCAGCCAGGAACCGCACGAGCAGAAGTGCGTAATTATCCTCGCGGATAGGAATACTGGCCCCGCCTTGGTACCCCAGTGGCGTATCCACAATAGGGGAGTGCAGGTACTGATTCACCTCCTGCAACGCAATAACATCAACCCGATGGTGGGCAATGAAACGGGCAAGCTCGTGAATTTTAACGATCTGGTGAGGCTCGCACCAGCTGTGAGTGTTAAGAGTAAGAAAACGCATCGTCTCTAGAAATATAAAGGTGAGGGGACAACACGCGGTTCTCGCCCTCTGCACTTCGTGAAAATGTCGGTGGAAAACTACTTTTATATGCTAACCATTTGCATGGTCAATAACGCAGCAAAATACTCACCGGAAACACCAATACTTTTACCCGGTACTGGGACATGTTTCGGGTTCTGAAAAACTATGCCAAAAAACCCGATCAAGGAGGTTTTAGTCCGTAAAAGATGACATGATATTGCTATTAAATAAAACATTGCACCACACGCGCGGGCGCATCGCGCGGTAATTCCTGGCCAACACACGGCAGACACCTAGGCGCCCGCTCACTCTCAACCAGAAAGGGCGTCAGCCTTATGATGGAAAAAATTCAGAGGTTCGGGTCCGCCATGTTGGCGCCCGTGCTTCTTTCGCCTTCGCTGGCCTAGCGGTCGGTATTGGCACCGTTGCCACCCTCCCAAATATTGTTGGCGATCTCGCGAACGAAGATACCTTCTGGTACCAAGCGTGGACTGTTTGGCTTGACGGCGCATGGACCGTTTTCCGGCAAATAGAGCTCCTTTTCGTGCTGGGTCTGCCGATTGCGCTCGCAAAGACCGCAAACGCTCGTGCCGTCCTCGAAGCCGGAATGGTCTATCTGACCTTCAACTATTTGGTGGCTGGTATGCTGAATTTCTGGGGCCAAGGCGGTTCGGGATTCTTCCAGCTGGATTACAACACCTCTATTTCGCTAGATAACTCGGATTCTTACGGTACCGGTCTGAAAATTATCGCCGGTATTAAGACGATTGATACCGGTATTTTCGGCGCTATCATCATTTCCGCGATCGTGGTGTGGGTCCATAACCGATACTTCGATAAGAAGCTGCCCGACTTCCTCGGTATTTTCCAGGGCACCCAGTTCGTCTACGCGATCTGCTTCTTCCTGATGATGCCCATCGCCTTTATCTTCGCGTGGCTGTGGCCTTACGCTCAGCATGGTATCGCAAGCATGCAGGGCTTCTTCATCGCCTCCGGCGCGTTAGGCGTGTGGATTTACACGTTCTTGGAGCGCATCCTGATTCCAACCGGCTTGCACCACTTCATCTACTCGCCGTTCATGTTCGGTAACGCTGTGACCCCGAACGGTATCGTGAAGGATTGGCCGACCCACATCAGCGAATTTGCCAAGAGCGATAAGCCTCTGCGCGAGCTCTTCCCCGGCGGTGGTTTCGCACTGCACGGTAACTCGAAGATCTTCGCGCCCCTCGGTATCTCTGCCGCCTTCTACACCACGGCACGCCGTGAGAAGCGTAAAGAAGTTCTCGCCCTGCTGATCCCGGTGACCCTCACCGCAATGCTGATCGGTATTACCGAGCCGCTGGAGTTTACCTTCCTGTTCGTGGCACCCCCGCTGTTCGCTGTTCACGCGGTGCTGGCGGCTTCGATGGCGTCGATCATGTACATGCTTGGCCTCTCAGGCAACATGGGCGGTGGCTTGCTTGATAACTTCCTCTTCCTCAACTGGGTTCCGCTGTGGCAGAACCACTGGCCCACCTACCTTATGCAGATCGGCGTGGGTCTGTCCTTCACCGTCATCTACTTCTTGCTCTTCCGATTCCTCATTCTGAAGTTCGATTTCAAGACCCCGGGTCGCGAGGCTGAGGGTGGCGAAACGAAGCTGTACTCGAAAGCCGAATACAAGGCCGCGAAGGCAGCCGAGAAGAAGGGGGCCGCATCCGCAGATGACGCTGGCGATGCAGATCTGTATGCCCCGCGAGCGGCAGGATTCCTCGAACTGCTTGGCGGTGCCGATAACATCACCACGGTGAACAACTGTGCTACTCGCCTGCGTGTCTCGGTGGCGGATGAATCCCTGGTTGATACTTCGGATGCCGCCTTCAAGGATGCCGGAGCCCTCGGTATTGTGCGCAAGGGCAAGGCATTCCAGGTGATTGTGGGTATGGACGTTCCGCAGGTTCGCGAGCGTTTTGAAACCATGGTGAACACCAAAGAGTAAGGTTATATTCACCTTCTAGGGAAACCTACTGAGCTCCTGAATCGAAGACGTTGTAATATTTATGTATTGCGCGTTTTCGATTCAGGAGCTTTTGAGTGGATTTACAAGATGTGGTGAACGCGAACCAACACAGGTTCAGCGATACCGAACGCGATATTTTGGCGTTCATGCTTGAAAACGAAGAATTTGTTGCGGAGGCGACTATCAACTCCCTCGCGCATAAGACCTATACTTCAACCAGCTCCATTATCAGGCTCACCAAGAAGCTCAATTTTTCGGGTTTTGCCGAGCTGAAATACTTCATTAAATCTTCCCTGACGAAGTCGGAGCCCTATAACCCGCGTTTTATCGAAAGCGGTCGTGAAGATATTTTGCGTACCTACGATTACCTGGAACATATGGAGCTTTCCGGGCTTTTGAGGAAACTTCATACGGCGCGCACAATCTACTGTTTCGGAACTGGGTACGCGCAACGAAACGCGGTACAAGAATTTGCTAAGTCTATGCAGGTCTGCGGCAAATTCTGCCATGTGATTCCTGCACGCAATGAATTTGAAAGCACCATGAGCGCTATGAATCAGGACGATGTCGTGATTCTTGTCTCCTTCTCAGGACAGACTGAAAATATGCGCGAACATGTCAAAATGCTAGCACTGCGGAAAATCCCCATGATCGCAATTACCGCTATTGGCGTGAACTTTATGTCCTCCTACGCCGAGTACTCACTGCACTACCAAACCACCCCCACCCAGTTGAGTACCCAGCGCAAGCCTTACCACTCGTTCGTGGCGCTCTCAGTGCTTTTGGACTACATTGTGCGCCGGTATATCGACCATGTTGAAACCCAACAGCGCGGCAACTCCACCAAAACAGCGCAGGTTCTTGAAAGTTCTGAATTTAGCCCCGAAACTGGGGCACTCGACGTCGCCGATATACGTGCCCAAGCTGGTGCAGCAGCTATCGATCGGCAGCACACAGACCCATCGGAGACCTAGCCCGTGATCGCAATCCTCGAACTTATCAATAATCCGCAGAAAATGCGTCGATACCTTTTCTGGTATCTCATCATCATGCCCCTGGCGCTCTTTGCGTGGATTCTGTTGGGCGCTGCCAACTCCGGCTTGGATTTCAAAGCTGCGATCAATATTCCGTTTTATGCTGTAGCATTTTTGAACGGGTGCCTGTCGATTCTATTCGCGGGACTACTCAAGTTTGCTGCGAGTGAGAATGAACACACCGAACGCATGATTGCCTTCTACACCCTGGTGATGCTGGTGTTTGCAGGGAACCTGCCCGGTGCCCTGCTTGCGTTCTTCCTTTGGTGGGCACTGCGCGAGGCTCCTGAGGAACCCTTCGCCCCCAATTATCGATGGGTTTTTATCGCCTCGATGATTTTCCTCGGGCTGGTAACCCTTCTCGTACTTTCGCAAATATACGCCTCTGGTCGGCATGATAACGGTACGTGAGGAACGCCCGTTCCCCGGCCTGATCCGTGGAAAAGTACACCGGATACACGGGAATTAGCTAGAGCCTCCGTATGATGTTATGTAAGATTATCCCCACACTCACCACGAATCATCCAAGGACGAGCACACTGTGAACGAAACCCCGGATACACTGGAGAACACCGCTGCTAAGGAACCCCGCAGCGCCGAATTCCAGCCGGAATACCTGGATCCCAGCTCTCCCGCCTTCGACCCCTCGGCGGGTCTTGAACGCTGGGCGCAGCAGATGGACGTGTATACCGGGCCGGATGCGATGCTCGACTTCAACCAAGTCGATTACGTACACATCAATCTCAGTGACGCTAACCCTTCCGGGCTTGCGCAGCTGTTGGCCGGACGCAAAACACGTCTTTCCACCCTGATTCGCGATAAGTCCCTGCTGGGACACGAGATGCGTGCCGCGCGTACCCTGCGCACCAAAATTTATGAGCTCTCGACCGGACACGGGCTCGATGCCGGGTATTTTGTGGCGGGAACTGCATCATGGTTATCGCATGCGATGCGCGATGATGCCAAAGCCTCTGAAAAACGGTTTATCGCGCCAATTCTGATGGCGCCGCTGAACCTGACGCCGCATCCGACAAGCGATGATTTTGAGCTGCAGTTAGCTGGTTCTGCACGCCTGAACCCCGCGATGGTGCGCCAAATCAAACAGGAATATGAGATCGACCTGGGCACTATGGATGTTGCGCAGCTTGCCAACTCAATGTCACGCCTGGACCCTGAACCCGTGATCGAGCGGATGCGTGCCTCCGCCGGGCGTATTCCAGGGATGACCATAGAATCAAAGTATTTTATCTCAACCTTTGCGGACCTGAAGGAAAGCATGGGGGGGAGCTACCGCACACCGCGCATACCCCGCTCGTGCGTGATCTTGCGGCGCTCAAAGTTCCCGGTGCGCAGCCGCGCGAGATGAACGCCCACAACCTGCAGCAGCCCCTCAACCAGCGCGATCCCGCCCAAGAAACGCTGCTGTTCGACGCAGACCCCGTGGCGCAGAATATTATTGATACCGCCGCCAGCGGATTTTCGATGACTGTGACAGCCGCGCCCGGAACAGAACCGTTACGCACCGCCGTGAATATCGCCTCAACCCTGATAGGGCGCGGAAAGTCAGTTCTGGTCGTGGGAGAAACGTTCGACCCTCGCATCCTTCAGCGAGCTTCTGGGACGCACCGGGCTCAACGATCTGCGCTACGATCTGCTGGCAGAACACACAGCCGAAGATCAGCGAACCGAGTTTATTCGCGCTATCGTGCGTAACGAGAATACCGCAGAGCCTAATTCCACAAACCTTAATCGTGAGCTGATCGAAACCCGCACGGCGCTCACAGATCACACTCATGCACTGACGGCGCGCGACCCACTGTGGCATATTTCTATCAGTGAAGCCTTGCAGCGAGTAGCCGAACTCGCCTCTGAGGAAAGCGCGCCGCAGACCCAGGTGCGTTTTAGCCGTCAGTTACTTGATACCCTGCAAGACCGCGAAGCCATTACCGCCGATATTGTGCGTTTTGCGGAACTGAACGGGTTTACACGCGCAACCCGCACCTCGCCCTGGCACCGTGCCCGCCTGCTCAACGAAGACGAGGCTGCGGATGCCTACGCCCTCGTCATTACCCTGCGTTCCTCGCTTCTTTCCCTGCGCGAGGCGATGAATGCCATGAACGCGAGCCTGCATCTGCGCCGGGCACGTACTATAGCCGATTGGGATGCGCAGCTTGCTATTCTGATTCGCATTCGGGAAACTCTCAAACGCTTCCGGGCAGAGGTGTACGACCGCCCGGTGACCGACCTGATTGCGGCCACCGCATCCGGCTCATGGCGGCGGGAAAACCGTATCGACATGAGCAGTATGCAGCGTTCGCGCCTGCGTCGAGCGGCAAAAGAGTATATTTTGCCGGGAGTGCATATTGGCGATCTGCATGAACATCTCAAAGTTGTGCAGACCGAGCGCGCCGAGTGGATTCGGCTTCTTGATTCGCCCAGCACCCCGAAGATTCCCGATAACCTGGATGCTTTGGCGAACGCCCTGCACTCGCTGGGCTCAGAGCTTTCGGGGCTTGAGATCATACTCCCTGATACCGCCGAAGGCGTCGACTTTGTGCATACGGATCTTGACCAGCTCGAAGCCCGCCTGGATGCTCTGCTCAACGACCGCGAAGTGCTCATGAGTCTGCCCGAACGTGACGTACTCTTAGGGCGGCTCACGAATGCGGGTCTGAGCGATTTTCTGGACGAGCTGGGTGAGCGTGAGGCAAACGCATCCGAGGTGACATCGGAACTCGAACTTGCGTGGTGGCAATCCGCACTTGAAGAGCTTCTGGAACAGCACGCCGAAAAAATTCTTGACGGCGACGAGCTGCGCGATATTGAGGCTCGTTTCCGCCGCGCGGACTACGCCCATATGTCGAGCGCCCAGGCGCGTTTGCTGGCGCATACGGCACGGTTGTGGACGGAACGTATCGAAGAATTCCCCGAGCAGGCTTCGTATCTGAAGAGTCAGCTGCGCGGTCGTGAGTTTGATCTTGAATCGCTTCTGGTGAATGCCCCGGTCATGGCACGTACCTTGCTGCCGCTGTGGACTGCCAGTCCGTTTTCGCTGGCGCGCCGGGTTCCCATGTCGATGCGTTTTGATGCGGTTATCCTGCTGGATGCTGAGTCCACCCCGCTGGCGGCTAACCTTCCAGCGATTACGCGCGCGGATCAGGTAATCGCCGTGGGCGATCCTCATGCCGGGTTCCCTGCGCCGTTTATTGTTTCGGCGCCAACTTCGGGTGCACCAGCATCGGATTCTCACCGGTTGGAGAGCACTTTTGGGGCGCTTTCACGTCTGCTTCCGAACCGCACGCTCTCGCTCGTGCATCGTCCCTTTGACCGCGTGCTTTTCGACTACCTGAATCGGGAATTCTATGGGTCTCATTTGCGCGAAATTCCGGTGAGCCCGGCATCCCGCAAGCCCGTGAGCACGCTGAGTATTGAGTATATTGATACGCGCGGGAAGGTGAGCGATAACGCGAACCTGGAATCCCCGAGCGTTGAAGTGGACCGTGTAACCCGTTTGGTGCTTGAGCACGCCTACCGCCGCCCCGAACGTTCTTTGGCGGTGGTGACGGCGAGCCCGAAGCATGCCCAGCGGATTGCCGGGGCGGTGCGCCAAGCCTTGAATACGTACCCGCAGCTTGCCGAGTTTTTCAAGCCCGGTACCGAGTCTTTCCGGGTGGTGGATGTAAACCGTGCGGGGTCGCTGGAACGCGATACCGTCATTTTCTCGCTGGGTGTGGGGCGTGCCCGGCTGGGGCAGAGCTCCCATAATCTGGGGCTGCTATCGGGCCCGCACGGTCGTGAAGGGTTCGTAGTGGGACTCACTCGCGCACGGCGGGCCACGCATATTGTTAGCTGCGTGAGTCCAGCCGATATGAATGCGCAGAAACTCCACGAGGGTGCGCTGGATCTATACCGGTTGATGCTCGCCTATGAGGAGAACCAGCAGCAGATTGCGGCGCAGACTCCACGCGAGGACGTTCTTGCGTCTAACGCCTGGTTAGAGACTGAGGACGAGCCAACCGACCCGGTAACGCAGGACTGGCTGCTTAACGATGCAGTAGCACGCCTGCGCGAACGCGGCGTTCGGGTGCGGCCCGGCGAAGACGAGATAGCCTTTATCGCGCTGGCACCGCAACAGCTCATTCATACCGAATCTGAACAGGAGAGCGCACAGCGGATGCCGCTCATGGTGGGGTCGGATGTGCTGTTTGATTACACGACCGAGAGCGTGCGTGAGCATACTCGCCTGGTTCCTGAAAGGTTGAGCCGCATGGGCTGGAACTACGTAACCCTTAACACCTTGGAGGTTTTCGCCGATCCCGAGGCAGTGGTGGCGCGTATCCTACGGTATTTGGGTATATATGCAGACTAGGCGCTTCTGCACCCTCCCGGCAGCGCAGAGCTGAAAGGACGAGCCTATGGGTGAGTATTCTCCAACCCCGAAACCGCGCAGAGGACATCGTCGTGCCAGCGGGGGAGGCACATTAGCAGGGGACGAGCCGCGCATCGCGGGCGTGAACGCACCGCTTCATGCGAATACGCCAACGCCTGCACGCAAAGAGACCTCCGGGAAGTCAGCCGCGAATCGAGGAAACCTACGGCATGCCCGCGGCTCGGTGCAGGAACATTTAACCCCCGAAGAACGTGCCCGTCTAGAGTGGATGCACGAACAAAAACCCCCGCACTGGGGCTAGTGCCGCAGTACAGGGAGGGAACGATTCTTCGTGTGACTACTCTGCTTGAGATGAGCTTGAGCTGGAACCTTTGTCGGTGCTGTAGAACCCGGATCCTTTGAAGACAACACCCACGGTGTTGAAGCGTTTGCGAAGTGTGTCTTCACCGCATTGCGGGCAGGTGCGCAGGGCGTCCTCGCTGAACGACTGGCGTTTCTCGAAAGCGTGCCCACAGTTTTTGCACTGGTAAACGTAGACCGGCATGGTTCTCCTGAATGACAGATCCTAGGGCAGCCGCGAGCGCGGCGGCTGCCGTGTGTTGCGTATAGAGTGTACCGCGAACCTCATCCGGTTTCGACTTGGGTGGCGTGCCGCGCAGGGCTTAGCGCAGGCAGAATGTTCCTGAGCTCTCGGTCTAGAGCGCGGAATCGCCGAGGGGTTCTATACCGTTCTCGGTCAGCACACGGGGGAGCACAGCATCCCATTTATCGTAGGGAATGCTTTCGAGCACTTCGTGGGAAAACACCACGCCTACGGTGCTCTCACGCAGTTTATCTGCCGAAAGGGCAGGGATGATGCGGTCATAGTAGCCTCCGCCCTGCCCTAGACGGCGGCCGTTGCGTGCATAGGCGAGTGCCGGAACTAGCCGTAGATCGGCGGCAACAAAAGCTTGGGTGTCATACTCTTTGCCTTCGGGTTCGGCAATGCCCAAGCCATTGAGCGGATGCTCCACCTGCGGATCCCAGACAACCCAGGCGAGGGTGCGTGCCGGGCGTACTACGGGCACCAGGATGCGGTGCCCGCGCGCGTGCAGGTCGTGAAGCGCTGCGGTGATAGGCGGTTCGGAGGCGGTGGGCAGGTACGCCGCGATAGTTTGCGCCTGCGCGTCCTTGGGGATCAGCGAAAGAATATGGTCGCGGTATTGCTGTTTCATCTGCTCGTGTTCCGCCGCTGTGCGGGCGTTTTTGGCGATTAGGCGTTGCGGGCGAATTTGGGAGCGCAGTATCTGCTTGTCGAGGGCGATATCTTCGGGAGTTTTGCTGTGGGATACATCGTTGCTCTTGTGCGGGGTGGATAAGGTGCTGGGCTCGGGTTTCATGGTTCTCCTGGGTGAGTGCTTTCACCATTGCGATAACGTTGTGCGGCGAGTGCGATGCTCGGCGATATCTTATAGCGCCTAACCTGCAAAGGTACAGCGGGGTATTTTTAAATTCTTGCACGAAGGTACGTGTCAAATTGTAGTATTACAGGCTGTGAAAGAGGGTGCATGAGTTATGCTTATTGGTATGACTAAAGTATCTAAGTCTGTCACTAAGGCTGTTATTCCGGCGGCTGGTCTGGGGACCAGGTTCTTGCCCGCAACGAAGGCGACTCCTAAGGAAATGCTTCCGGTCGTTGATCGCCCCGCAATTCAGTACGTGGTAGAAGAGGCAATCCGCGCCGGCCTGAACGATGTTCTTATGATTACCGGCCGTAACAAGCGTGCGCTTGAAGACCATTTTGACCGTGTTCCGGTCCTAGAAAGTCAGCTGGCCGAGCAGGGTAAAGACGCCCTTCTGAAAGCTGTTGAAGCAACGAATGAGTTGGGTGAACTGCACTATGTGCGCCAGGGCGACCCTAAAGGTCTGGGCCATGCAGTTTTGCGCGGCAAGGTACATGTGGGGGATGAGCCCTTCGCGGTTCTGCTGGGCGATGACCTGATCGACGAAAAAGAGGATTTGCTCTCGCAGATGGTCGAGGTTCAGCAGGCTACCGGCGGCTCCGTGATCGCGCTTATGGAGGTTCCCCGCGAGTCTATCTCAGCCTACGGTGCCGCTGCTATCGAGGCGGTTGAAGGCCAGGACGGCTACGTGAAGGTCACCGGTCTTGTTGAGAAGCCCGCCCCCGAGGAAGCACCCTCCAACTATGCGGTGATTGGTCGCTACGTGCTCAGCTCGAAGGTATTCGAGGTGCTGGAAACACGGCTCCGGGCCGCGGCAACGAAATTCAGCTGACCGATGCACTGCAGACTTTGGCAGTCGGCACCGGCGAAGGTGAGGGCGTATACGGTGTGGTCTTCAAGGGGCGCCGCTTCGATACGGGGGATAAGCTCTCGTATCTGAAGGCAAACGTTATTCTTGCTTCCGAACGCGAAGATCTCGGCCCTGAACTTCGTGAATGGCTGAAAGAATTTTCCGATAAGAACTGCTAATCACTCTTTGCATAATATCTAGTCCTATCAGGGGCGATAGTTCGGTTTTATGACCTGCTGTCGCCCCTGATTCATTTACGTAATGTTCGACTGTGTTCGATAGTATTTATACATGCACGGGAAATGTGCTGAGCGCATATTTTCTAGAAGAGCCCTGAATAATCCAGGTTTCTTTGGTATATTTTCGCACGGTATACGTAGATGAATGCGAACACTGTCCTGTACTAGGTAAGATGAAAAGTCCTAGGTTTTATAAATGTTAGCTTGAAGGGATAGATACACATGACGATTTTGAGCACGTCGGGTGTTCTCGTAGTTTTAGCGGTCGTCATGCTGTTGTGGTTTATACCGCGGAATATGCGTCGTGCATCCGCCGCAGACACCCCCGAACAGACGGTCGTAAACCCACATTCCATGACTGATGACGTTCTGACCTCGCATTCCATTCTTTTTTCTGAGGAGTCCGCAGTGCCCGGTTCTGACCCCAAGAAATCCAACGCCGCGAGCGGAAACGTACCCCCGCTCAGTGAAGAAGAGACGAGCGCCGCGCTCTCCGATCTGCGCGAAGCCTCGCCGGTCGAACCCTTTACCAGCCCCTGTGCCCGTTTTAGAACAGAAACCTTGGTTGCCGGAACGCCTGCATCGCTTAGGAACCCTGCGCCTGACCCTGCTCGGTATCGGCGCGCTGGTGGCACTTATTCTGATTTTCTCGCTGATTCTCTCCCTCATGGGGTGGCTGCCGTGGAGCGCCCCCACGGTCTCCTTCGTGGCGCTCGCGGGGATCGGCGGTGCCCTCTACTACCTGGGGCAGCCCAAGGATGGGCACGAAGAACCTGATGCGGTGTATCCCGAAACCTCCGGGCATAATGCGCTGCCCATCGAGGATGAGGCTGCCGAAGAGGAATTCGCCCAGGATGAGGCACACGAGTTAGTCGTCGAGGAATCTGAAGAAACCTCACCGAGTCGTTCTTCCAAGGCCAGCAGGTGGGGCTCGCTACGCTGGAACTCGGGGCGTGCATCCCGCAAATCTACGCTGGAGGAAGAGTCTTCAGAACAGGGTGTTCCCGCAGACCATGCGCCACAGATCGGTGCCGATGAATTCGCAGCAGAGCCTCACGAGCTGAGCGAAGAGTCGGTGCGTGAGGAATACGCCGAATACGCTGAATCGTACTCAGCTGAGGACGCGCAGCAGCACTTTTCTGGTACTTCGCACGCTCGCAGGCTTCCAGCGCAGCTGCACCCTAAGTACCCTCCGCAGCATGCTCCTGAACCCGTTCTGTACGATGAGGAGCAGGGTGCAGGCCACGAAGCTTCATACGAGCAAGCTCCTTCCGAGCATGCGTTTTTAGCATCGGCAGAGGAGGCTCCCGCACAGGATGTTTTTGTGCAGCCGAAGAACCTGCACCGCTCGCCCGCACCTCAGCCCGAGGCGCAGCGGCACGAAACCCGTTTTGTCGGGTCTTCATCTGCTCAGGGGCAGACCCCGCGCCGTCCGGCACGCATTCCGGGAACTCATCTGCGCCCGCTGGAACGCACGAGTGAACTTTTCGATCAGGAAGTTCAGACCACTCCAACCGGGCAAATTCCGGTGACTCCCGCACCCGGAATACTGCGGATGCTCCACAACGTGACGGTGCTGTGCCTAGGAACGGATTCTTAGAATCGGCTCCTGCGAATACAAACCAGACTCAGGGTCATTCCGCGCCCTCCGGTATGAGCAATACTTCTGCTCAGGATGCGGCGTTCGGCCCCGGCATGCAGGATCGCGCGGATGACTCTGCACGTTCCGCACCGTATCGTGGTGCAGCGCAAAATCCGTATGCTGCGCCAGCTCAGGGCTATGGTACGCACCAAGGGCGGCGTGTGGGGCAACATCAGGGTATGCAGCAAAACCAAAACACAGGCCAGAACCGGCAGGCGGCTCAGACAGTCTTAGGACAGCAGAGTCTCGGCGAGCAGCAGGGATACGGTCAGCGCAGCTTTGCACCGCAAAACCAGAAGCATCAGACCTCCACAGCTCAGCATGCGAGCGCCCAGAATTTCGGGCCTGGATTTGCGCCTTCGCGCTCTGTAGCGGAGGAGAAGAATCTTCCTCCTGCAGGGTTCACCCCGCAGGGAGCTATCCGCCCCATGAACCAGGAACCTCCGCGGTCGCAGCGTCCGATGGGAACCCCCACAGGCTCAGGTGCACAGAATTCACGCTTCCAGCAAGGACCGGCGACCGGTTCTGTTCCGGTAGGAGGCGGGTCTGGGTTTACGAATACGAGCCAATTCGATGTTCCGGTTCCGCTTGATCTCGACGATTCTGAGTTCGAGCCTCTCGATATTATTCCGGTCGTGGATGAACCCGGCGAGCGTTCGGGCTCCGCCTCGAACGCATCCGCGTCCTATAAGCGGGGGAATATGCCGGGGACGGGAGCATCTTTCACCGGGGTATCGCAGAAAACATGGACCCCCACGCAGCTTCCGAAGCCGCTGAGCTCTTTGCATCAGAAGAAGCCCAATGGAAGTGATGGCGGCCCAAAGAACGGCGAGCAGAAGTAACGGTTCGTTGGATCTCTAGGTTATTTCTGCACCAGAGTAAAAAGGCTCCCCAGATATATGGGGAGCCTTTTTACGTACCCTGGGAAAAAGAATGAAGTGAGTAATTCAGTAAGGATGCTTGATAGGAAAGGAGGAGGTTCCAGATGGAACCTCCTCCTTCGCATCACACACAGGAAGAAAAAGTCTTCAAAAACCGTATCTAGGAGGCCTTCCCACAAGGCGTATCCTATTTGGTAATAAAAATATAACCTAATTTTGAGGTGTCTGCCAACTGCAAATCCCGGAAAAATAGCGACACTCTGTCAGTATATTTAGGATTGCCTAACCGAAAACCCTGTGTTTACGGGGATAGACCCCAAATAATAGGGTGCAGAAAAAAATTTAAATTTTTTTTGATTGCGGGATCATGTGCACTACGTAGAACCTCAGAGCAACATATGTACACCCTCAGCTGATGAGTATCATACCCAAAACATGAGAGAATGAGGGGGTGAAAGAATGGTTTGCGGCTCTGCCTCTCGAACTTGCCGTCGTCATCATGTGGGGCATCGGTATTTTGCGCACCAGCATCGTCTACGCCCTGGGCTACCTTGCCGCCACGGGAAGCGCGCGCCTAGAACGCATCCGTAACGCCATGCAGACCCCGCTCTACACACGAGCCACCGCCATGATCAACCGGTGGGGAGCCTACGCCGTGCCGCTCTGTTTTCTGACGGTCGGACTGCAGACCGCCGTCATCATTACCACCGGTTTCACGAAAATGCCGATGCGCCGCTGGCTGCCCGGCATGCTTCTGGGCACCCTGATATGGGCGATTATCTACGTCACGATCGGGTTTGCCCTCCTTGCCGCCTTCGGATTTGAGCCGTGGATGGTGCCGCTCATCTTTGTCGCGCTTATTCTGATCAGCTTGACAGCCTCAAAGATTCGCACCTATATTGCTGATAAGCGGCAGTCTTAGCCCGTTTTTACTGTATATTCCACGGATACACCCCGCGTACCCGCCCGCTGTGCTAGCGTGGTGGCATGAGTGAAAACAGCACCAACGCACGGGCAGAAGAAAAAGCAAGAGCCGACGAGCTTCCCCACCATATCGCAAATCTTCTCTACGCTCCGCAGGCCCTACCCGTCCAGGTGCTTGAACGCTCTGAGCTGCGCATTGCCTATGTGCCGGGAATTATGCCCGGAAAATGGTTCACCCGCTGGCATGAGCGCTACGGCGACCGCGCGCCCCTGGCTGAAATTCCGGTGGGGGAGGGTCTGGGAATTCAGGCTCTCACCACAGATCTTTCCACCTCCCAAAGTGCAGAACCGCTTGCACACATGGCGATTGTGCGCCCCAACCACGAGCCGCACAGCAGAGACACAGACGAGTACCACAGCATCAGACTGTACGAAGAAGTACCCGTGCTGATCATGCCCAGCGACCATGTGCTCACGGTGCTTGACGAGGTGAGTTTTGAAGACCTCGCCGAAGAATTTCTGCTTCACGGCCCCGACGATTACCCCGCCTGGGCTGAAGCCTCCAGCACATGGCGAGCCGAAAACCCAAGAGTCCTGCCCAAATTTACCGGCGATCGTGAGGCTCTTGAGCTCGTTGCCGCAGGAATTGGCCTGTACATTGCACCCATGTCCGTGGCGCGATTCTACCATCGTAAAGACCTCACCTATCGCCCGATGCGCGGCCTTGAACCCTACCCGGTGACCCTCACCTGGGAGGCGGGCACCGGTGGCGCATCCGCGCCCCGAAAGGGAAGAAACCCTGATCCAGGACTTTATCGGTATTGTGCGCGGGCGAACCGCATCCAGCGAGCGAGGAAGTGAGACGAAGCAGAGCCGCGCTAAACGCATTGCTGATGAGAAAGCAAAGACGAAAGCGAAAAACCGTGCCGCCAATGCCCGCCGTGAGGCTCGTGATCGGAAGAAATCGAACGCCAAAAAGAGCGGAAACCTTCGAGAATATGCCCGTCACAACGCTCAAGCCGCCCGTGCGCGGCGTGCCGGAAAGAAACGCTAAAGCGGTAAACTTAACATCATGGCATTGGTAATGGAAACCCGTCCCGCAGCCTACGCGGTCATTATCGAGCAGGGCAAACTGCTCATGACCCGCTGGGTGCCCGAGGACCGCGCCCAAAGTCCGCTCTGGTCGCTGCCCGGCGGAGGCATGGAACCGGGCGAGCAGGCCGACGAAACCGCCCTGCGAGAAACCCTCGAAGAAACCGGGTACAGCGTTGCCATCGAAGATATTTTGGGCGTGCACGCCGGGCATTTTCCCGCGCGTAACGGGCTCTCCGACAGCACGCTGCCGTTCTGCGCCCTGCGCATCGTCTACCGCGCCCATGTGGTCACCGGCGAGCTGCGCGCCGAAGAGAACGGTTCCTCCGACAGCGCCTGCTGGGTGCCTATCGCTGAACTCGATACCCTGCGCTACGGCACCCTCATCGACGAGGTCGCATCCATGATGGGCTTTCAAAATGCCGCCGCTTGGTCGCGCGAATACCAAGAATTTCTTGCCGACGAGAACGCGAGGAAAATCTAGTGCATTACCCAAACCGCCCCGCGCCTACCCGCCGCACCATGATAAGCGTCTTAGCCCTAGCTCCGCTTCTTGCCGCCTGCTCGTCAGAGGACGATAAACCGAAAGTTGATCCTTCAGCATCAAGCTACGGAACCCTGCGCGTGGGCATCGGCGCCCTGCGCGAGATGCGGGCGGTCGCATACCTGTACGCTCAGGCGCTTCGCAACGTGGGATATAACGTTGAAGTCGTCACCAACGAAGACAGCCGCAGCAAATTTCTGGATGCGCTCAAACAAACCGAAGCGAACACCCCCGAACCAGACACGCTTGACCTTGTCATCGATTACAGCGGTGATTTGCTGCTGCATCTTACGAACGACGGCAAACTTAGCCCCGCACAAATTCAGGCGGAACGCCAGGCCGCCAGTGCCAGCGCATCCGCGGCGAGCGCCGGGGTCACACTACCGCCTACCCCAACCAACACGCCTTCGCATGATGCGTCCGCCTCCGAAGGCGCAACCGCAAGCCCCAGCGGAGCCATTAACGCGCGCGCACTGAATATTACCGATACTGTTGCCGCTATTAACCGTGTGCTCCCCGAACACCTGGAACTTCTAGACGTTGCTAATGCCCAAAACCGCGATGTTCTCGTGACCACTCGCCAAAATGAAGTGCAGCATAAACTTCGCAGCCTCGCCAATCTTGCGGATGTAAAAGCTACCCTAAGTTTTGCTCTCACCAGCGGATACACTAGCAGCAACTACGGCGTTGCAAGCCTCAAAACCGTCTACAAATACACGGTCGAAAACCCTATTCTCAACGAAAATTCGGCAGAACGGGTGAGTATGCTCAGCAAAGACACCGCGCAGGTGGTTCTTTTGCACAGCGCAGACCCGGCGATTGAGGATAACCGCTTCACAATTCTCGAAGACCCACAGACTACGCAGCTGAACCAACAACTTCTTCCGATTGCACGCCGTAACCTGCCAGATAGTGCACGCGAAGCTATAAACCGCGTATCATCTACATTAGATACGGGAAACCTATCGTTCTTGCTTCGTCTTACGAGCGGTACCAACCCCATCGCTGACGACGAGGCCGCGAAATTCTTATTAGAGCATCCAAGGAAGTAATGTAACTATGACGAAGTACCGTCAGTCCTCAAAGCTGAACAACGTCCTCTACGATATTCGCGGACCTATTCTCGAAGAAGCCAACCGCATGGAAGCGCTTGGCCACCGCATCCTCAAACTCAATATTGGTAACCCCGCCCCCTTCGGATTTGAAGCGCCGGATGCGATCATGATGGATATCATCCGCCACCTGCCCGTCACACAGGGTTATTCCGACTCCCACGGGCTGTACTCTGCACGCACCGCCATTGTGCAGTACTACCAGACCCGCGGGATTCTTGACCTTGATACCAACGACATATATCTAGGCAACGGCGTTTCGGAACTGATTCCTATGACCCTGCAGGCGCTATGCGAACCGGGCGATGAAATTCTGGTTCCGATGCCCGACTACCCGCTGTGGACCGCCTCCACCACGCTCGCAGGCGGCAACCCCGTGCATTACCTGTGCGACGAAGAGAACAACTGGTACCCGGATATTGAAGACATCAAGTCGAAGATTACCGAGCGCACCAGGGGCATTGTGATTATTAACCCCAACAACCCCACCGGTGCTGTGTACTCCCGCGAGATTCTGCAGCAGATTGCTGATGTGGCGCGTGAACATGAGCTCGTGGTCTTTGCCGACGAAATCTACGAGAAGATCACCTACGAAGGCGCCGAGGCTATCAACATGGCCACCATCACTGGTGATGATGTACTCTGCATGACCTTCTCGGGGCTTTCCAAAGCATACCGCGTCTGCGGTTACCGCGCCGGATGGCTCGCCATTACCGGGCCAAAAGAGGACGCTAAAAACTATATCGAGGGCATTACCCTGCTTGCGTCGATGCGCTTGTGTTCCAACGTGCCCGCCCAGCATGCAATTCAGACCGCACTTGGCGGCTACCAGTCCATTGACGAACTTGTTGCCCCCGGTGGGCGTCTCTACGAGCAGCGCACCCTGGCGTATCGTATGCTCAACGAAATCGACGGCATTACCTGTGAACAGGCCGATGGCGCGCTCTACCTGTTCCCTAAAATTGATACCGAAAAGTTCAACATTAAGAGCGACGAACAGTTCATGCTTGACCTGCTCAAAGATCAGAAGATTCTCTTCAGCCACGGCAGCGCCTTCAACTGGCATAAGCCCGACCACTTCCGCCTGGTTTTCCTGCCGGATGTGCAGACCCTCAAGAGCGCGCTTGAGCGGCTGGGTAACTTCATGGCGGATTACAAACAAAAGAATTAGCGGGGTTTGCTAGGCGTTTTTCCCGCGCTAGTTCACGCCCACTCCTACTGCTCTTGATGTGTTATCAAACGGATTTTTCACGCCTGATAACGCATCAAGAGCTTTTTACGCCTTAGTCTTCGGACTCGGAACCCTCAGATTCAGCTTCTTCATCCGTTGTATCTTGAGCGTTACGCACCGCGTGCAGGCGTTCTCGGGCACCCTCAAGCCAGGCTTCGCACCGGGAGGCTAACGCCTCGCCGCGTTCCCACAGGGCTATTGAAGACTCCAAATTTGAGGTGCCAGATTCCAGCTGCCGCACCACATTCTCAAGCTCGGAGCGCGCCTGTTCATAGCTTAGGGTCTCGACGGGAGCGCCCAGCTCTTCCGTATGAAAACTAATATTCTCAGACAATGTTGTACCTTCCACAAAAGAGTTATAAATCAAGATTTGAGTCGTATGTTTTGACCACGCTGACCTCGGCGCCGCCCACCGCCGCGCGCATCGTCAGCTTGTCATGAGCCGATAGAGTCGTGGCATCGCGTATCAGTTCACCATCGGCACGCTGCACAATCGTGTACCCCCGCTTGAGCGTTTCCATCGGCGAGAGTGCCCGCACCCGGGCAATCGTATGCGAAATCGCGTCCCGTTCGCGCGCCACACGGTACTCCACCGAACGGGCGGCTCGCTCCCGCAGCCGAAATATCCTCACTGCGCCACCCTAAATCCGTTTCCGGCTGGGTCAGCACCGGGCGCTCATGCAGCTGCCGAATATACTGCTCCTGATAGTTCAGGTAACCCAAAACCGCGCGGTCGGCACGCGCTCGCGCCTCCCGAATAACCGCCAGTTCCTCGGCGACATCGGGCACAATACGCTTACCCGCATCGGTGGGGGTAGAGGCGCGAACATCTGCGACGGCATCCAGAATCGGGCTGTCTGCCTCATGCCCAATTGCCGAAACGACCGGAGTTTGCGCCGCCGCCACGGCACGTACCAGAGCCTCATCCGAGAACGACAGTAGATCCTCAAACGAACCGCCGCCACGGGCGATCACAATCACATCAACCTCAGGATGTGCATCCAGCTCGCTCAGCGCCGCCATGACCTCGCTCGCCGAGCCTTCGCCCTGGACCTTCACGTTCCGTACCTCAAACTGCACTCCGGGCCAGCGCAGCGAAGCATTGCGAATCACGTCTTTTTCGGCATCGGAATCGCGCCCGGTAATCAGCCCCACACGATGCGGCAGCAACGGGAGCGGCTTCTTTACGAGCATCCGCAAACAGCCCCTCAGCGGCCAGTTTTTCACGCAGTATTTGCAGCTGTTCGTGCAGGTTACCCGTGCCCACCGCATAGATACGCCGCCCAATCAGCGAGAGCCGACCGTTCTTCCACAGGCTGGGCTTCGCTAAGGTCACCACCCGCGCGCCAACCTTCACATCCGACCCCAGGCCGCGCCCGCCTGACCGAACAGGGCGAGCGTAAACGAAAAATCTTCCTGCAGATCCTTCAGCTCGATAAAGACGTTCCCGCCGCGCCCGTTGAGGGAAGCAACTTGCGCCTCAACCCACAGCTGCGGAACCTTATCGATATAGTTCTTCATATTCTGGGCCAGAAGTGCCAGAGGCCAAGGATTCTGCGGTGTAGTTTCCTGCGACTTTGCAGGAAGCTGTCGCTCAGCCGCAGGCGGCACAATCGGGGGAGCCGACTGCGGGTATTCATGGTGCGCTGCCGAAATCAGTCATAACCCCATTCTCTCCCACAGCCCGCGATTTTGCCCATCTTTCGGTCATGCGCGTACTCTTCACGTCACAGTTTCTGCTGAGGGCACACTCATTCAACCTTTTCTGCCGAACCCGGTAATCTGTAACCTATGGGTGCACATGACGACCCCCAACCCCACGAACCCAAGCGCACAATCAAACTTGAGGTTCCAGAGGACTCACCAGACACCACCCGCGTATTGCCTGAACCTCCGCGCGATGACTACCGGGTTATCTCAAGCGAACCACATGATCTTGAGGGGGCGGATGAAACCACCACGCTCTTATCTGCCCCCGAGATAAACCAGCAGACGCGAGTGCTCAACGAGTCCTCTGATGCGCTGCGCCCGCACAGCGAAACCCCGGAACCGACGGGTGCCCCCGTGGCAAACCTGGCGAATCAGAAACCGCAGCGGCATGTGCTGGAACCCACCAGCGTCTCAAAGCTGCGGTACGCTCTGACGATTCTTGCCGCATCCTTAAAGTATTCTGTGCGCCCTAACGGGTTCGGTTGCCAGCTGGGTCAATCAAAACCTCGTCAGCCAATCCGGGTTCAACCAGCTCAGCACCCAGCTGGTGGAAGACCAAGACTTTCAAAAACGAATTGCCGATGCCGCCGTCACCGATGTTATGAACTCTGATGCGGTCAAACGAGTCTTCCCCGAATCCGGCAACAACTTTCTCACACAAATTCTGAGCACAAGCCGCGGCGAGGTGAAAAAACGCCTGAGCGAGAATGCACAGAGGCTCACTGGAACCTCCGAATACCGCACCATGTGGCGGCAGGTGGCGGCGGATACGCACACCTACAACCTGGCGCATCCTGATGACCCAGCCGCGCTCGACATCAGCGCCTTCTACCGCGAGCTTGATGCGCGTGTGGGCAGCATCGGCATATACGACCCCGATATTTCATCCTGGGGAAACACCTGATATCTATTGACCGTGACGGAAACCCCGTGCAGCATGCGGCGCAGCGGGCGCAGTGGGTTGGAAGTATGTCCGGGGTACTGATCGCAGCAAGTATTATCGGTCTGGTGATCGCCCTGATTCTGCTTCCGCGCGGACGCTTTGTACTTCTGACCTGTACGTTCTTGATTCTTGCGGCGGGCTTGTGGATTCTGAGTGCGGTCATGGCGCAGCAAACCCCGCAGACACTTGGGCTCAGTACCGACAGCACGGTGGGAACTGTTTTCTTGGACGGCCTAGTCAATACGGCGCGCCCCATGCTGACAGGTCATCTGAATTCGCTCGCAAGTTACAGTGCATGGGCGGCCGTGGTCTCGCTTCTGGGTGGTATTCTTGCCAAACTCATTGCGCTCACTGCGAGCGGCACCACAGTACGCACACACTAGAGGAACAAACAACGTAGGATAGTAGTCATGTCCACTGAAACCATTTCCCTCGGTCTGCCGCCGCTGCCGCGCACCCGCCGAAGCCGCGCCGATATTGAGGCTGCAACCCCCCGTTACGAGTGCCAAAAAGGTGCTGCTGGCCACTCCACGCGGATACTGCGCCGGCGTTGATCGTGCCGTGATCGCCGTTGAGAAGGCGCTCGAACACTACGGTGCCCCGGTGTACGTGCGCAAACAGATTGTGCACAACCGTCACGTGGTGGAAACCCTCGAACAGCAGGGCGCCATTTTTGTGGATGAAGTGGACGAAGTACCCGAAGGATCCGTAACCGTATTTCGGCGCATGGAGTTTCTCCAGCGGTTGTATCTGCCGCAGGGGACAGGCAGCTGAATACGATTGATGCGACCTGCCCGCTGGTGAATAAAGTGCACCGTGAGGCTGTTCGTTTCGCAAAACAGGACTACGATATTCTGCTCATTGGGCATACCGGGCACGAAGAAGTAGAAGGTACCGCCGGTGAAGCACCCGAACATATTCAGATTGTGAATTCGCCTGACGAAGTGGATTCGGTTACCGTGCGCGACCCCGAGAAGGTCGTGTGGATTTCACAGACAACCCTCTCCGTGGACGAAACCCTAGAAACCGTGTCGCGGCTGCGCGAACGGTTCCCCTCCCTTCAAGACCCGCCCTCAGACGATATTTGCTACGCAACCTCAAACCGTCAGGGCGCTATCAAAGAGATTGCCCCGCAGTCAGATTTAGTGATCGTGGTCGGATCTGCGAACTCTTCAAACTCTGTGCGGCTTAAGGAAGTCGCGCTTGAGTACGGTGCCAAGCGCGCCGAACGTGTGGACTTTGCCCATCAGGTGGATGAATCCTGGTTTGAGGGTGTGGCGACCGTAGGGCTGACTTCTGGCGCATCGGTGCCCGAGGTGCTGGTGCAGGAGGTGCTGGCGCTACTGGCTGAATACGGGTACGAGAACATCGAAGAGGTAGAAACCGCGAAGGAAGACATTCTCTTCTCCCTGCCCAAAGAGCTGCGTGCCGCCCTGAAAAATGACGAAAACACGGGCCGTCAGCTGGGAGGCCGCGGGGCAAAACCCACGCGATAGTTCGCGCCTTACACGAACTTACAAATCCGGGAGCGTTTTCTTCATTCGGGAGCAGTTAAAGTGCTCCCGAATGAAGAAAACGCTCCCGGATTAGCGGTACAACCGCAGGAAGCCCTAAAGCCAACCGTTATCGGCGGCTATACGTATCGCCTCCTGTCGGTTCGAGGCGTTAAGCTTCGCCATCGCAGAAGACAGATGGTTGCGCACCGTACCGGGGGAGAGGAACAGCTGCTCACCAATAGCGCGCGCCGTAGCACCATGACCGGCAACCCGCAGGATCTCGGTCTCACGCTCGGTCAGCGGAGACTCCCCATACGCCAAAGACTCTGCCGCAAGCGCCGGATCCACCACATGCATACCCGCATGAACACGCCGAATGCCTTCCGCCAGCTGGGATGCGCTTGTATCCTTCACCATAAACCCGCTCGCCCCGGCGGCGAGAGCGCGCCGCAGGTACCCCGGTCTGCCGAAGGTCGTCACAATGAGCGAACGCACCGGCTCGCCGGTGAGCGTCACCAGTTTTGCATCCCGAATCGCAGCCGCCACATCAATACCGCTGGAGAGCTCAGAACCGGGCATTTCGATATCGAGAAGCACCACATCCGGGTGATACCGGTTGATCGCCGGAATAACCTCATCACCGCCACCAACCTGCGCGACCACCTCAATATCGTGTTCAAGCCCTAACAGCGCGGCCAGCGCCTCACGCACAAGCTGCTGGTCATCGGCGAGCATAATCTTAATCATCTGTATCTCCCGAAGGCTCAATCTCGGCGGTATTACCGTCCATACTAACCCGAACCCGCGTACCCCGAACGTCTGCCGCTCCAGAACCGGCAGGATGCGCCCGCAGCCAGCATGTCGGAGCATCCTCAATAACAAGGGTTCCGCCCGCAGACTCCACACGACTCTTCATGCCCTTAATACCGCTTCCGGCAGCATACTCGGCGGGAATACCCACCCCATTATCAAGAACTTCAAGCCCGGTATTACTCAACCGCACCTCACAGAAACCGGCCTGCGAATGCCGCACAATATTCGTCACAGCCTCACGCAGCACCCACGAAAAAAGCGAAGAATTCACCCCAACCACTGAGAGAGCACGTTCCGCATCGGGCAATTTAGCGGCGATCGACGCCGTCTGCAAGGCGCGCGCCGACGCCTGAATTTCGCCCGAAAAATCCGGGATGCGCAGCCGCGTGACCGTCGAACGAACCTCCGCCAGCGAAGACCGAGAAAGCTGGGCGATAGCTTCAAGCTCCGCGTCGGCACGGTCAGGGTCAGCATGCAGAAGTTTACGCGCCAAATCAGCCTTAAGCGTGATCACGGTCAGAGAATGCCCGAGCACGTCATGCACATCGCGGGCGATGCGCTCGCGCTCGCTGACCATTTCAAGTTTGGCTTGGGTTTTGTCGGCGTTTTTACTCATCTGGATCAGGTAGGAGAACGCCATAATCCCGATCATGGGGGCGCCCAGTGATAAGGTGAGGCGGGATTTATCCGCGAATTGATAGGGATTCCGTCAGAGAACATGTAAATTATCCAGAAAACTGCCGCTATGGCGAAGGCGCCGCGAATTCGTGTGCTGTAGGGAATGTCCTCGGTGAAAGTCCACAGTGCCACAAAGTAGATGGTGAACCCGATGAGTACATCTGCCGGTGGAATAGCGGCTATCAGCATCACGCCGCATACGGGCACGAAGAGAAGGGCCGTCCAGAGAAGCAGCCGCCTGAAGTATGATGACACCGGAAGAACCCAGGGGACCGTGTACGCGGCAACATCTGTGATCGAGAAAATGACTAGGCAGATAATGACGTACACGTGCTTCCACACCGGAGCGTTAGGCTCTAGAACACCGTCATAGATATACCCCAGAAATATGAGCCAGGGCGCGGAGAACCCCAGGCTAATCCAGTCGATAGTGCGGTTTTCAGGTGTTTTATTGCGGGGTTTTAGCGGTGTCATATGCTCCTCCTGGACTCTAGTATAAAGACGACGTCGTGTAGCGCAGAGGGCGCATCCGGCGGTGTGAATACCGGATGCGCCCAAAACCTAGCAGCCGTTGTCGCGAAAGACCTAGCGCCGCGTGGTTCGCCGCATAAGGAGCATGGTCGCAAGAATGAACAGAGCGCCCCAGGCTGCGAAGCTAACAACGCCGTACCAGAGTGGTTCGATCATGTTCCAGTCGGGGCCGCTGCCGTTGATAATTGTGAGCCCTTGAGTGAAGGGATAGCGGGAGATTTCGGCGGCACCGTACAGCGGAGTGAACCGGGCGTAGGGCATAAGGTCTTTGGTGAGCGGGGCAAAGAGCGTGCCGAAGAAGGCGAAGATGACGATCACGCCGTTGGCAATACCTACTGCGCTTTCGCTGGGTACCAGAAGCCCGATGGCCAGCCCGAAGAACCCGAAGACCATAGCGCATAGTATGCTAAGCGCGGCGCAGGCGATCTGCTGATTCAGCGGCATATCGATTCCGGTAAGACGTGCAGCGATGTTTACCGCTATGACGGGTACCGCCGCCATTACGAACGCCACACAGCATTTGGAAAACAGATATTTACCGGTATTCATGGGGGTGAGGGCTAGCTGCCTGCCCCATCCGGCCACGTTTTCGACCACGGTCAGGCCGCTGACCGATACGGTGCTGCTGATAGCGCAGTAGAGTGCAATGCCAATCATGACATAGGCGGAGGCGTTACCGTCTGCGACTTTGACCTTTGCGTAGTCCTGCAGCGCGCCGAAGAGCATGTAGAGCCCCACAGGCAGGATGATTGTGTAAAACACGGAAGACGGCGACAATACCGACCGGCGAATTTCGTAGAGCGTGTAACGTAGCATGTCTAGGACTCCTTTGTGGCGCTAGATGCGGCTGATTCGGTGTCTGAGGTGAGGAGCATGAAGGATTCGTCCATGGAGGGCTTCACGATTTCAAGGTCACTCACAGTCTGCGTGTTGAGCAGAAGCCGCACGAAATCTTCGGCATCCGAGATGTTCAGTCGGTGGCGGTATTTGCCGTTTTCCTGGGTAATTTCGACCTGCTGATGCGGTAGATCGTCAAAGGTGAGGGGCGCATCCGCCAGGAAGCTCACGTGCCGGTACCCGGTAAGGTCACGGATTTCTTCGGACGTGCCATCGGCAATAATGGCGCCGTCGCGCATGAGCACAATGCGCTGCGCGAAGTTCTGCGCCTCTTCCAGGTAGTGGGTTGCGAAGATAATGGTTTTGCCGGTTTCGGCGAGCTTATCCATGCGTTCCCAGAAGGTGCGGCGGGCGGTAACATCCATGCCGGTGGTGGGCTCATCCAGAATGAGGATATTAGGGTCATGCATGGTGGCGATAGCGAACCGGATGCGCTGCTGCTGCCCGCCGGAGCATTTGCCAACTTTGCGATGCGCCAGCTCGGTCAGGTCTGCGCTGGCAAGCACCTTATCAATATCGATGCGGGTGGGATAGAGCGTGGCGAGCATTTCGAGGGTTTGCCGCACGGTCAGGTCTTTGAGGAGTCCACCGGTTTGCAGAACGGCCCCAATATCGCCGCGCTGCACCGCTTTTTTGGGGGAGATACCTTGTACGGTGAGGGTTCCTCGCGCCGGTTCGGTCAACCCCAGAATCATATCAATGAGAGTGGTTTTGCCCGCACCGTTTGGGCCGAGCAGGGCTATGATTTCGCCCTTGCTGATGGTGAGGTCGAGATTATCGACGGCAGTGAGGGTGCCGCCTGGAACCCGGAAAACCTGGGTCAGATTCTCTGCCTGAATAACTGTTGTCGTGTTCATGCTTCTAGTACACCAGCTTTAGCCGGGTGCTATAAGTGCGTGCTGTCATGACATACCCATGACAGGTGTCATGGTTTTTTTGGACGCGCCGCCCCGGCGGTGTTCTATTTTGCGGGTTATTGTGCATCAGACGGTTATTTAAGTCGCCCAAGACAACATAAACCCCAAAATAGCGGGGGAGGGCGGGTGCGTATCCGGCGGGGAAGGAACCCGAACCTCACCCTTCAGCGCAGAGTAATCGCCCGCGCGGTAGAATGTTAATTGTCTGTGCCTGCGCCTGGTATCACTCGGGGTTGTGGGCGAATTATCGTCGTCATTATGAAGGATTTTCTGTGGCTCTGACTATCGGCATTGTCGGTCTTCCTAACGTGGGCAAGTCCACCCTGTTCAACGCGCTCACCCGCAACACGGTGCTGGCGGCTAACTACCCGTTCGCTACGATTGAGCCGAATATTGGTGTGGTGAACCTGCCGGATGCTCGCCTGAACCGGCTCGCCGAGATTTTCGGGTCTGAGCGTATTCTGCCCGCGACCGTCTCGTTCGTTGATATTGCGGGTATTGTGAAGGGTGCTTCTGAGGGTGAGGGGCTGGGGAATAAGTTCCTGGCTAATATTCGTGAGGCGCACGCGATCGCCCAGGTGGTGCGCGCGTTTGATGACCCGGACGTGATTCACGTGGACGGCAAGGTTGACCCTGCCTCCGACATGGAGACCATTAATACCGAGCTGATTCTGGCGGATTTGCAGACTTTGGAGAACGCGATTCCGCGCCTTGAGAAGGCCGTGAAGATTAAGAAGGGCGACGCCGCCCAGCTGGAGACTTACAAACAGGCGCAAAAGATTCTTGAGGACGGGAACACGATTTTCTCGCGGGTGGCTGCCGAGAAGCTTGAGATGGCACATTTGAAGGAGCTGAACCTGCTGACCGCTAAGCCTTTCATTTACGTTTTTAACGCGGATGAGGGCGTGCTGGCTTCTGAGGAGAAGCAGGCCGAGCTGCGTGAGCTGGTGGCTCCAGCGGAGGCTGTTTTCTTGGACGCGAAACTTGAGGCTGACATGGTGGAGCTTTCCGAGGAGGAGGCCCGCGAAATGCTGGAAATGAGCGGTCAGGACGAATCGGGCCTAGATAAGCTGGCTCGCGTGGGCTTCTCGACCCTGGGTTTGCAGACCTACCTGACAGCTGGCCCGAAGGAATCGCGCGCCTGGACGATCTATAAGGGCGACACGGCACCGCAGGCGGCGGGCGTGATCCACTCTGATTTTGAGCGAGGCTTTATTAAGGCTGAGGTTGTTTCCTTCGATGACCTGGATGCGGCAGGCTCCATGAACGAAGCAAAAGCCCGCGGCAAAGTCCGCATGGAAGGCAAAGACTACATCATGGCAGATGGTGATGTGGTTGAGTTTAGGTTTAATGTGTAGTTGTGTAGTTTTAAGGAGATAACGTTGGGAACGAAAAAGCATCGAAATACTGAAGTGTTACCAATTTTAAATGAAGATGGAAAATATATATGTCTAACTGATGGCTCCTTACTTCCCGCTACTCCAGAGGAAAAAGTCCGTCAAGGTTTCATCGCAGTATTGATGAATGAATATGGGTATCCAGCGAACCGTATCCGACGAGAAGTTCCTATCTATCATGGTAGTAAGGAGCTCAAAGAACATGATGGTAGGCCTATACGTGCTGACATTGTAGTTTATGCTGATGTTGTAGCTGCTGCCCAACGTGATCAAGGACGAATTACATTTGTCGTCGAGTGTAAGAAACCAGATGCGCGATCTGGTTATGAACAGCTTGTTAGTTATATTTTTTCAACAAATTCTCCGGGTGGTGTCTGGACAAACGGGACCGAGGGTACGGATACTGATACAAAGTTCTATCGTGTTGACCGTAAAACAGAACAGCTTCTTCCAGTAACGGAACTTCCTCGCGCTGATGAAACTTGGGGGTCCGTCAACCGAAGAAAAAAATCGGACCTTGAGAAGCCTCATGATGTCCGTCGTCTTTTCCGGTTGTGTAATAGTAAGCTATATGGAAGGGGGATGGAGAACTATGATTATGACATAACTATGGACATGGTGAGAATTCTTCTTGCAAAAATTGAGGACGAATCGGGACCAGGTCAATATCCAGCATTTTATATTACTCAAGACGAATATGAAAGCGTAGATGGGCGTTCCGCAGCAGCTGCACGTGTACGGTCTCTGTTTGATACTTTTGCTGAACGCCACCGAGAGGTGTTCCCAAAAGGGGAGAAGATTGAGGTACCTGATTCAGCAATTGTTGAGGCTATTACTGTTCTCCAACCATGGTCGCTTGTCGTAGGGTATCAGGATGCCGACGACTGGGACATTATGGGTGCCGCTTATGAACAGTACACGCATCAGAACCTCAAACGTCAACGAGGACAATTTTTACAAATCGTCTTATTGTCTCATCCATGGTCAAAATTGTTGATCCCCAAGTTGGAGAGAAAGTGCTTGACCCTGCTGGGGGATCAGGAGGTTTCGTTACAGCCACATTTCGTTATATCCGTCAGGTAATATTAGAATCAACTTTGCCAGGGAGTCCCCAGCGCGAACGGCAACTTGATCGTGCAAAAAATGATATTTTTCTATCTGAAATTAGCCCACGCCTTGTAAAACTCGCAAAAACAGCGATGCTGCTTAATGGCGATGGGCATGCGGGTATGACACAAGCAAACTCGTTAGGTCCGTACAATGAGCTTGATCCGTGGATCCAATCTCGCTGTTCTCAAGGTGTTCCAAAGATTATTCTCTCTAACCCGCCATTTGCGGGACAAGGAGAATCTAGAATTACAGACCCACAGATTTTATCTGGGTATGAAACGGCTAAAAAAGTAATCGTTTCTAAAACCCTAGGAAAAACCAGTGTAGAACTAATGGCTCAGCAAAGTCCTGAGTTATTGTTTTTTGAACGTTGTCTTGACTGGTTAGCAGATGGCGGCCGTATGGGGATTATTCTTCCTAAAGCTTTTCTTGATACTTCACAGAGTTTGCGCGCACGGCAGCTGCTCTTTGAAAAAGCGTATCTTGACGGAGTCGTGACTTTACACAAAGACTCATTTCAGCCAGATACAGGAGTCCGTACATGTATTGTATTTATTACAAAGAAAACTGAAAGTCAACGTGAGGAACCTGACGATAACTATGATATTTTTATGGCAGTTTCACAGAAAGTAGGTCAGAACTCTGAGGGGGAGCCAATTTTCATTATCGGTGATGACGGCATGCCCACCACAGCTATCGATCATGACTTAGATGATATAGTTCATGATTTCAAAGCAATGCGGAGTGGTGAACTTATTCCTTCACAATTTCGGTATTCGATCAAACGCGCTGATATAGACTCTCGTCTAAATATCAACCCGCAGTTCTATTCACCTCATTTGAATGAATCAATTGCGACCGTGCGAAAGTTCGATGAGTTAGATGGCTGGTCTGTAACAACACTTGGACAGTTAGAGCGTGGTATATCAATTTTTAAAGGTCCCCGTTTAAAAACCGAGAATGTAATCGTATCTAACGCTAAGGTGAACGATAATATTGTAGGATATTTTACACCTTCGGCAATGTTGCAAGATAAACGTGATTCTGCTAAGTATATTGACCTTACAAAAGCCAGCGCTAAACAAATACGAGATTTTAATACTGTTACTGTCAACGAGGGAGATCTTTTACTTACCCGTTCTGGGTCAATTGGTAGGCTGGCGTATGTATCGAGCATCATGGATGGGCAGATTGTGTCTGATGATATGATTCGGGTTCGTGTTCCATCTGAAAGAATCCGCGCATATGTAGCAGCGTTTTTGTTATCAGATAATGCGGCCGCTCAAATGCTTATGAACGAATATGGTTCAGTACAACAGCATCTAGAGCCTAGCCATGTTAGGGATCTCCTTGTGCCGGTCCCAGATAACTGGGATGAAGCTGCTGACTTTATAGATAGCGGGCGTGCTTTTATACAGTCGAAGGAGGCATCCGACCGCGCAGTATATGCCCTTCGCATTGGAGGATTTGATGATGGCATGAATACCATGCTTAATAGCCAGAAGAGTGACCATTAGGAGGAGAGAAGCTATTCTCTCGCCCACAAGAAACAATGGATCCTACTTCTTTACTGCAATGGCATAAAAATTATCAGAGTTAGACGGACTGACCACTGATAACGGCAGCTTTACTTAATCATCGAACTACCAAAGTCTTACACAAGACACAACTTATTCCCTATATAATACCTGTGAAAACCATACTGAGACATCCTAACTAAGTTCTCGGGTGCTTCACAATCTCTCAATCGGCCTTACATTAGTTAGGTAGTATTGCAGCTGTTTGTTGCCATTTCTAAGAAGTGTGTGTTTTGGCTTGACCTGGAATGCTGAGATGCTGTCGGTCTGGGGGAATAATTATATGCGGTGTTTGAAATCATCTTAAAACTGAAAATCTGAGCAATTTTGTGCGGTGATTAGTACTATTAGTTGAACTTAATCATTACTCTTTGGCGCAGTCTTTTTAGGAGCTGTTGGGCCGTTGCCTAAGGTTTATCGCAGTGTACTCAGCTATCGGATATCACTAGTTAAGTCCCTGGACAAAGAAAATATCTTGGCAGAATAAAGAGTACATTGGGTTATGTCTGATTATCCCTGAAGGGAGATAATCAGGTGATGTTCTGAAATAAGGATGCGGAATAGAGCTGAATCAGCAAGAGCGGTTTCCCAAGTTTTAATGAATGTTATCGAGTAGGTATCATAATGTTCCTAGTCTTTCATCCCGATAATATTCTTGGTTGGGGATTTCTGGATCAGGAAAATTTAACATAAATAACCATCTAAAATCGGATATAGGTTTTAGGAGGGCAGTAAGTCATTAATCTTTTTAAAAAGTTCTTCTGCATAACTAAGGGTAGTTTCAGTGACCTTACTTGTTTTTGCCAACCCCTTCATAAGGACATTTGCAGGCGAAAAATGGTTGAGAGTTCCACCACCGATGTTATTTTCTTTGAAATATTTCTCAACACGCATTGTTAGCCTTTTCTTCGGTAGAAAGATCTGAAACTTTTATTTTTTTACCTTTTAAAGCCCCGGCATAGGCGGTATTAATAAGATTAAGATAGAAAGCAGGGGTGAATATATCTTCTAAATCCGCCTCTTCTTTTCCGAGGATTTCTCCTATCTGGATAATTCCACTATTGCCAAGTTTTCCCGCATTGCGTAATTGTATAAGGGTAGAATTATCGCGTTTTGAAGAATCTGTTAGAGTGGCTACATTCATTTTATTTGCATTAAAGAGTGACAGGAAGGAAGGGAGTTTTGTGATTCCTCCTGCAGGTGTTATAACCCATCGTTCATCTAACCCAACTCGTCCATTGTTTCGCAGGGCCTCACTTAAGTAATTGAGGAATACAACGTCAGAAGGCCCTTCAACTAACAGAACATTTGAACCCACCCAGAGCGTTTGGGTAAGACCTATCCCCATGGCTGCAAGTAGCGGAAATACAGTATCTTTTTGTGCTTTGAGAATATCAGAAGATACAATTGTGCCGCTTGAATCTTTATCCTCCACGGTACGTACACGTTCAAGTTTATTTGTATCAACCATAAAAGGTGAATGGGTAGTAAAAATTACCTGATGTTTTGGCGCAAGACGCTCATCAATAAAACGAATTAAGTCTGCTTGGGCTTTTGCATGAAGGCTGAGACCTGGCTCATCGAGTAGTAAAATAAGAGGACTTTCTGAATCATCTTCAATTTCAGAGAAATATGCCAGGAAAGAAAAGAACCAAACAAAACCACGAGACCTTTCGTCAAATGGTACTGTAACATGATGCTTTTCATTAAGAATTCGAATTTGCACCATCGGTTCGACAGAAGTAGCTGCTGTATCTTGCTTAATGTTAAGTTGAACCCGAAGATTCTGATTTTGTGTCCAATATTGGAAAACTTCATCTGTAATTCCGTTAGATGCATTTTCCACTTCACGAATAAGATGTTCTGAACTTTCTGGGTTAGATAAATCTTCTAGTTCTATATCGACAAGATTTAATAGGGAAAGAAAAGCATTTTCACCACGAGTAAGATCATTGCTGTCACGCTTAGAAATTAAATTATTTATACTTATCTCTCCGGGCATAGTATCATATTCTGAAAAGTATACGAATTTAGGGCGGCGAGATTTTAAAATATCAATAGCCTGTAGTGTCGCCGAGGAATTTCGCCATCTAGAGATAGTATCAATAACTTTATTTGCATCACTATTTTCCTGGGTTAGATTATTTAGAGCTTCAGATAGGTCTTCTATGTTGCTACAAGTATCAACAGATTCCTGATCGGCAGATGGTAAATCAAGTTTTGATCGTAAATAATCTAAAACCTTTAACTGATCCACTGAAATATCCCATGTTGACTTGTTGCAGTCATAGTAAGTTGTTACTTTTATTTCATTCGAGCTAAGTGACCCTGGACCTAATTCATGCTCAACGGCCGCAACATCATCATCACTCAGCATGTAGGTGAGTGTAGTGACTGGAATCGGGCCTTCGACTTTGCGGCGTTCTTGTGTTTTAGATGTGGGGTAGTCTATACCTATATCAAACTTTACTCCTTCGTAGGAGTTGCTCTTGTTCAGCGCCTGGAGTACGGCAGTCTTGCCGGACTCATTCTTGCCAACAAGGCTAGTAATATCTGACTGAATATTAAACGGTCCCGTTTCATTAATGCTGCGGTACCGTCGTACTTCTGCCTTAGTTAACTGCATGAGTTTTCCTTTCAGTTTAGGAAATATATACTTATCTAGATTACCTTACTAGAGTAGTGGAACATGCCTGTAGTGCTGTCATAGAGGATAGCTTTAACGTGTTCTGCCTCTAATATGGTGCTCTGTTCTTAGGGCTTTTGGAAGAAGGGAGAGCTCATTTTCATAATCCTGTTGCTTAAAAACTTGTGATGTCTACACAATGCCTGAACGATGCTCTGCAGACAATAACATTAAAATAATCCGGTTCTCTAAATATCATTGACGAAGGGTTATGTGAACAGCATTCAGCCCCACCTTCTTGTCTGCGTTCTCCAGGTACCATAGGCTCATGACTAAAAGAATCTTACACATCGTGACGAATGTGGGTCAGTACGATAACGGTGACCC
>BNJV01000037.1_pt1 | contig 96179 bp, 134 predicted proteins | sample 8540591 | NCBI WGS metagenome assembly BNJV01 (sample SAMD00202457, study PRJDB9452) | human saliva metagenome | host: Homo sapiens | reverse complement strand
GAATTTGCCTGTGACAAATGAAAACACATACCTAATTAGGTATGCGTCAGTTTAAAGCTTCTATTACTGTTTTGTTGTGGTTAGTGTAAATAGGGATATAGTACCATAATCTTATTCATATTTTGAAAACTCAGACTCAATAACCTTTAAATCAATAAAGGTCATTTTGTTTAAAATCCCTGAATTGACTTTATCAGTTATTTCTCTCATGATTTTTTGTTTTTCAATATTGCTAACGTGGTCTTGGATTGCTTGTTCTGTTGCTTGTTCTAGTTTTGTACTACGATAATTTTCATAAATACTGCCTGATGGTGGGAATTGCTTTCCTTTCACATTCAAACGTCCTGTTGGTGTAATCTTTTCAACTTTAGCAAGTGTTTTCGTGCTCCCTAAAACACCTTTTGAACTAACTATAAATACCTTATCACCAACTTTTATGTCTCTTAGCCAACCTTTTCTCTTATCTTTTGATTCTGTCATTGTTTTTCTCCTTATTTCAAAAGACCTTCTACATCAATAACAAATTTTTGACAATTTTGTTTTTTCATCGTTAGTCTGTTTATTTGTTCTTGAAGCTGATTGCTACGCTTTTCTAAATATTCCTTGAATAGTTTTAAAACTTTTTCTAAAGACGGTTCTTTAAAACAGACTACTCTATTGTCCACACTATCAGTAGACATAAACTCGTTTAACTCTTCTTTCTTCAACGTTTTTCTGCCTCGTAAAAAGAACTCTCGTCTTTCAACACGAACAGGTTCTCCAATCGGAGAAGAACTGTCATACACCAGCCTTATTTTAGTGTTCTCTACCCCTTTTTTCAAAAGAAATAGTTTTTGCGTCTCTGTTACATCAAACTCTAGTTCCCAAATTAAGACTTTATTATCTACAATATGTAACCTATAAGCATAGATTTTTACTTCTTCTTCCATCATACCTCTTTTACTCAACCATTTAGCTTAGCTAATTTCGTCTGCTTCTTTTTAATAGTTTACACTTTTCATTTAGATTCCTTTCGTGTACTGAAGCTTGGTAATGACTAAGCTACCTTCAACAGCATTGTCTGCGTGAGAAGTAGTAAGAAGGTCTAGCACTTCCTGTTTAGTTTTACTACCTTCAAATTCAGTACGTTGGTGGTGCAATTTTTCTCCATTTGATTTCATGTTGTATTCATATTCAACATATGTCTGCATTTTTAATCCTTTTGACATTTTATTTATCCTTTTCTTTTTTCTAACGAGCACGCCAATTTACATATTCATAGTCTACTACAATGGATTTGCCAAATTCATCGTTAGTAAGCAAATGAACTTTTAAAACAAACTCGTTTTGTTCATCGTTAGTTATAAATTCATGATACCAACATTCTCCATAAAGTTGGAGGTTTCAGTTTCATGAATTATCTTTTCATCTGATTTTATGTTCTCAAGGGTTTTCTTAAACTCATTAAAATATTCATCAAACTCCAAAGGGGTCATACTTTTTGTGGCATATTTCTGACAAGAAATAAGTTAATCGCCCTTTTAGGTCGTGGATTTTATCCCAAGTGGTTTTCTGTTCCATTGCTATTCCCCAATCTATCAACTTCCCATAATAAAATCATTCACTTCTTGATGACTAGTTCTATCAAGACAGATGCGTCTTAATCCTTGAGGAGTATCAAAAATAACAGTCCCATCATTCATCATTGCTTGAATATTGTGCATTGGCAACTCATGTTTTAGACCATTTATATCCGTCACTGTTTTATAGACTCTATCTTTACCCATTATTCTCGACCTCCAATTTCCTTGCTAATATAGATACAAACAAATTTCATTATCTTACCTCACTTTACCACTCTTAACATTTGCTTTAGCTCGTTAGCAATACGTTTGTGACGATTGCCATTACGCCCAGCCGAAACGGAGTATTCATATAGATTTTGCATACTACCTAGTTCTTCTTCAAGCTGTTCTTTGATAAGTTGTTTAGCCAATGTTTCATCATCAACCAATAAAAGTTGACCTTTTTCCATCATTGTATTCCCAAAACCATCAAAATATTCTTTTTGATAATCATACCTTTGTGCGCCGAACACCAATCAATATCTTCTGTAACTTGATATTGTTTAGGGGTTTCTTTCACTTCAATTGAACCATATTCCCAAGCGAAGCCCCCACTACGCTCTTTAATCCCACCAAAATAGAGGTTGATAATTTTACCCATTGTTTTCTCCATTTGTTTTATTTGTATAATAATTATATTATATAAAAGATGGTTTGTCAACATGGATTAGTGAATATTTTTGCCGAAAAATTAAAAGACGATTCCCATTTAGGGAGTCACCTTTTCCTGTTTCTCTTCAACTCATAACGTGAATGCTTCTCAAAAGTTCCTAGCCATTCATCATCATTCAGAACTGGCTTGGACGGATAACCTCCAAGAGTTGAATACTCTTCCTTGAATTCTTTATTCATATCACTAATATAGTCTCCTATGAAGATGCCTTGAGCACGAATCAATTCTGAACTTAAAGAACCATTCCATCTCATTAAGCAATCACAATATCCATTCAACTTTGTGGCTTCTAAACCTCCTGTGAGGATTTTGCTATTTTCTTCATCATACGTTTTGAGAGCGATTATGGCAGGACAATATGTAAGGAGTTTTGTGGAGAGTTGTCCTTCTGAGAAACTTCTGGCAGATAAAATCATATGAACGCCTGCCTGTTTTCCTTTCTCACCAATAGTTGTTAAAATGGTTTCCGCTTTTGTAGCATCCATCCATTCAAGCTCAACTACATCATCCACTACAACTACGATATAGGGGAGTTGATTCTTCGAGAAGTATGGTGGTATGGTATCGTATGAATGTGAAGGGGTATAGAGAGAATTATATGATAGGATATCCTGAACTTCAGCTTCAGCGAATAACTCCAGTCTTCGATAGATTTCATCTGTGAGTTTTTCTAAGGTGTCGAGAAAAAGCTGACTATCACTATCCATACCGCTATCCCATAAGAATGGGCTGTCTTTATACTCTAAGTAATCTACTTTATGGCAATCATGGAATAAGAATTTTACTTTATCTGGGGTATTATGAAGCATGATAGACAGTAATAGCTGGTGCATCATCTGATTAATGCCAGAACCTGTAGCAGAACCACTGACCATGAGATGGGGAGCTATAGCGAGGTCTTGGATTTGAGACTTACCTGTAGCATCATAACCTATAAACACGGCTAAAGAGGGTAGAGATGGTTTTGTGGGTTTTGGACGTGAGAATAGAGATAAGATAGATTGAGATTTCGTTTGATTGGGCATGTTTTGTCTTCCTTTCCTATTCTGTTTCTAAAAGCTCTTTAATACGGTCTCTCTCTTTTTCAATCCATTTTGCAACATTTCCGTGCATAGGGATAATTTCTTTAATAACAAGGTCAACGTATTTCTCAGGATATTCCATGAAAGAATCTAAAAACGGTAATTCATCACAAGTTTTATCTTGTTCTTTAGCAATTTCAATATATACATCAGTCAGCTTATCAATGTCAAGGTTTCTTTGTGCAATACCATACTCTTCGTTGTCATATTTTTTATAGCGAGTTTTTCCCCAGAAATCCAATATTTTTTTCAAATGTTTCTCATCAATTTTGGGCGTATTAGGTTGTATTGAAATCCCATATTGAATTCCTTCGAGCACAACCTCCGCTACACGGTCTTTATATTTGCTTTGTTCCAGCATACAATTACGAATATATTTTTCTTGATTATGTTTCATTGAGAGATAAACATCATATTTATAACCTTTAATCGTGTTTCCATCAACACGAGAGCTGTCAGCATAATTACTCATCTAATCATTACCTTCCTTTTTTTGTTTTCGACAATACCATTATACTTCAATTTCAAATACAAAAAAACACGCCCGTTGAGTATGCGTGTTTTTCTATCATATCATTCTGTGAAAGGAAAAATTTTATGAAAAATCCACCAGTGAAGCGATAGGATTTTGGGATGAGATTCTGTCTTGATAACTTGACTTATCAGGACTATTTCAGTGTATTATAAACAGTCCATTTTGTCAAGCTTCTAAATAAAAAACGACCCTCAATGGAGAGTCGCTTGCGGAGATTTATGAAAAAACTAGCTCGTCCCTTACGATAGGATAAAGGTAGACGCTTAGTTTCCCGAAAATGAGTCGGATAAGTCGCTATCGGTAGGTGTGACGACTTATCCTATGTACCTTGCAGGACTTGAACCTACGACTACTCGGTTATGAGCCGAGCGCTCTACCAACTGAGCTAAAGGTACTCATTCCATTTCTCTATACATCTTCAAACGATGCTATGGAGAATTTTTACTTCCATGTTAAACAGGATGATTCGCAAACTTTGTATAGTGATAATAAATTGTTATCGGTGTTTTGCCACCATGTTAAACAAAAGGGTTCTAAAACCTCACATTGAGCAATATCTTCTGTTTTCAATGGTCAATCGCCCTACCTTCTTACCATGGTTTCCAGTTAGGCTAATTGAATTTTATTTTTACAAAGGCTTCGCAAATCAAGCCTTGCCTTTTGACACTCTTATATTATCACTAAAACTTTGGTTTGTCAATAGTTTTTTAAAAAATTTTGAAAAAAAAGGACGATAAAAATATCGCCCTAATTTACGAATTAACCCACTTGATAAGCATAGAATCCATTTGGAAGTTCTTTTTCTTCTCCATTATAGCCATTCAAAAAATGACCAAATCCGTCAGCCTCAACCGCTCGTTTAGCAAATCCAGAAATTCCACCATCAGCTAGTTTTTCAATTATTTTCACTACCGCTTCATTTTTATCAACTAGACTTTCAAAGACAATTTCTGGCAATTCCGTTTCACCTGCCAAAAAGCTTGAACTGAAATACGAAGCTGATTCCTTGATGTTTTCAATTACTGCCTCTTTTCGTTCTTCGTCACTTAGAACCATATACTCATCTCCATTAACTTCAAAGGTGTTCTCATAGAGATGTTTAATTTCTTCTACGCTACGTTTGCTAGCTTTTGCTAAAGCAATCTTCTTTTGTTCCAATTTTGCACTCATTATAGAGACCTCTTTTCTTTTTATTTAAAAAAACATTATACCATGTATCTGGTTTTAAAAAAGCGCTTTACAAAAACAAAGTCTATGGTCTTTGTTTTTACGAAAAAAGACAATTTCCCAGATTGAAAGTTGCTTTTTTGATATTAGAGAAATAATTGACATTGTTTCTAAACAAATGAATAATCAAATGAGGTCTGTAAATTTTCTAAAATCCCTTCATCAACTTCATCATCATCCCAACCATCGTATTCAGCATCAATAGAAAGGCTTATATTATCAAAAGAAACAAGTTCATTTTGTTCATTGAAATTTAACAGAACTCTCCCTTCATAACGGATATGACTAGTACACCCCTCATAATCAGAATAAGAAAACGTTTCACCCTTTATAAAAACAATAGTGCCTTCAATAACCTCCATCTTTTCCCTGTTGCCATGCGGTTTAACTGTCAATACCTTGGGACGATTCTCGCATTCCATGAAAACTCTATGTATTTCTTTTTTACAATTAACCTTATCTTCTTGAAGTTTTTCTGCATCCTTCAGCAACGATTCATATGCTTTGATGTAATAATCATTCCCATTTTTTAACATTTTTAGGTATCGTTCTGTTTCTTCTTTGCTCATATTAGCTACTTCTTCTTGAAATTCACGAAATATCATTCTTGGTTTAAATTCGCCAATTTCCTTTGAAAATCTATCATAATACGGACTTTCTCGAAATAACTTTTCACCACCAAGCATTCTCCTTCCCCTTTTGTGAATGAATAGTCTTTTGGCATCACTATCAAACGGTCTTAATGAAACATATTGTTGAATTGGCTTTAAAAACAATCCCATATTCTGACAATAATCCTCCACTTCTCGGAATCGTTTTGGAGACTCAGAAATTGTTCTATACTCTGTATAGGGTATTTCTACCACACTATTTATTGCAGTTATCTTATTATTATATAGTTTGGATAGTGACTCTCGCTCTGACATTACGATACAGTATCTTTCATACCATAACTTTTCTCCATTGTTATCATCTATATTACTAAACATCAAACATAGATACAAAAACATTATTCCTTAGTTTCGATACTACTTTATAAAAATCTCGAACTAAAAAAATTTCTCAGATATTAAATCATCAATTTCTTTAGCTATTCTAATCATTTTTTTCATTATCAAATGAACATTGAGGATGTTGGAATAGCTTTTCTTTGCTTGCCTGAAAAATATGTTTTTGAATAAACTATGAAAAATTCAAGAAAGAAATATATGCTCCATATTCTCTTTTTAACTCCTTACGCCTTTCCTCTAATTCAGACTCTGAATTCAATATTGCATTCATTTTTAAATAACATATTTTTTTTAATTGTTCCATACTATTTTTCTCGCTTTCTCTTTTTTTAGGATACTAAAAATTATAACAGATATTCGTTATAAAAAAAGAGCTTGTTATTTTATATACTAGCTCTTTTTTTACTGTCAATCCATCAAAGTTCTTTCAATTTTTCCCCTTTTTCATTCTTCCTCCTTCATGTATTTAGAAACCTCTTTAGGTGTGAATTTAAAAACTTTCCATTTTGGTTTTTCATAATTTTCTCCATTCCAGTAGGTATCCATTCTAATTTTACGCAAACCTGATAAGTTTTCCTCGTTCAGTTTTTGGCAGAATTTCTCAGCATTACATTTCAACGAGTAAGTTGGAACATCGCCAACATCATCCAACAAAACGAATTGTGTAGCATCGCCAATATAAGTTGCAAATTCTACAAAACTACCTTTAAGGCGACCCCAGTCATCCTTCCTTAGCTTCTTCGCATAGAAAACTTTTCCATCTTGCTCAAATCCAACGAAATACCTTTCTTTTTCTTGTTTTAGAAGGACTTCTTTTATATGATTAACAATCAGGTAATCATTGTATTTTCCTTTTTGCTCCTCGTTCAAAGAAGATACCCACTTTTCATATTGTTTGGCAGTCCTATTAGTGATTTTCCTAATACCATTTAAGAGCTTAAAGGAAGATAGCAACCCCAAATCGTAAACACTTGAAGCAACCAATAATCGTTCTTCTTTTTCCACCTCTTTGAGCTTGTTTCTGATTTCTAATAGACAAGGAACTATATACGCAAAATCTACTTTGCAGTTTTGAATGAACAAATTACCAATCCTCTTTGTTAAGATGTAATAATCAATAAGTTCAGAATTCAAAATGTCCATTCTAATAAATTCTGTTAAATCAATTTTAAAACTTGGCTTTTGCCCTTCAGCATACTTATGAGAGGCGACATACCGCTCAACTTCAAAGTTAGCCAGATAACGAATCTCTCGCAACGTTGTAAATCCTTTTTGGACTTCTGCACCATAGGTTAATTTCCTGTATCCTTTATCCCTGTTTGTATAAAGATTCCCACAATGAAAATATCCATCTGATAGTCTCTGAGGGATATAAATATCTTCTCCCTCTTGAACAAATTCGTTCGCAGAATTCATTAACTCTACCAAAGTGAGATATTTGCTATCCGTAATTTGAGAATCTGCATTTGAAAACACAACAAATGGACTAGACTCTAAATCTTTTATGCTACTGACATTACTAGGAATTTGTACTAATTCTTTTCTTTCCAATAAGCCAAGGAGAATATTCATTACAAAATATCGTGATGTTAGTAATGATTTATCTAATTCTTCATGAGTTGCATTGGAGGCAAAACTATCCTCATCAAACTTAATTTTGTCTGCATCACACCAAGAAAACCAGACATTCTCCCCATTTCTCACTACGATTCCAATCTGGTTATCATGAAATTTTTGTGGTATGGCGTAAAAATATGTTGCCCATTATAATTGGAAAACTTTTGATTGTTTCGAGACATTTTTTTACAAATGAAAAAAACCTTTTTTTCTGAAGGAGCAATATAATCCAATACAGACTCTGATTTTTTTCAATTAGTTCTTCAATCGTATCAACACTCGGAAGGTCAACCAACAAAGCAAGTCTTGGGATATCTTCATCGAGAAACGATGTCTTCTGATGAACGACCAACGGAATATCCTCAGCAGTTTGTGCTCCTTTTTCGTAAATGTTTAAATTCCAATGTCAATCCCCAGCGAAATTCTAGTGCATATAAATCTGTTTCTGTAATGAAGAGTTTGTGTTTTTGTTTTTTTCAATTTCTTGTTGGAGCTTACTACGGATGAGCGCTTGTTTGGCATACATCTCCTTCATAAAGTTCTCTAACTCTAGTTTCTTTAATTCAAACTCTTCCTTTAACTCACTGAGTTCTAGAGTAGCAAAAGAATCAACTAGATTTAAACTTTCAATATTGCTTTCTATGCCTTCGTTTAGTACAAGTGCCGATTCTTCCTTAGTAACTAATTCATGTTTTTCTTCGTGAACACTCTGATTATTTCCATCAACAATTTCAATCCAGTCTTTTGAGAGAAGTAGTTTATGACCATTAATCGAAGTTAGATAACAACCCAATTCAACTGCATAAAATGGATACTTTTCCTGTCTGTTCTCATGAAGATAATTAAACCAATCAGTAGTTTGTTTCTTATAATCCAATCCTTTACATTCTTTAATACCTTGTTTTAATAGTTGTAAATCTACATCTGAAACATTGATATACCCATTATCTGTCCGAAATAGTTCCACCCATTCTTCCTCTGTCAAAGCAGGAAAATTTTCTGTCAATCTCAAATAACCAATAGCTTTCTTGTCAAAGACCGACTCATTATCTAGTGATTTTCTAAACTTACCATACTCATTTTGTTGCTTAAAAACATCACTGTCATATCCATCTAATCGGTCATCTAATCTTTTATCTTTCCACATTATATCACCTGTATTCTAATATACTATTACTCTTATTTTCTCTGCTCAACTGACCATCCTTCCCCTTGATAAGAAAGCTCAATGTTGGTAGTTCGTTTTGTATCTAAGATAGACACAGAAAGTAATTCGGTCTCGTACTCATCGTTCTCCAAAAAACGATACGTAATTGATTTTTCAAGTAAACTACTAACCACTTTTTCTATCCTGATTTGAGGGTTGGTTTTATAATTCACGCAATACCACTCAATGAAAGCTAACAAATCGGTAATAGTATTACCTTTGTCCTTATGCAATACAATTTCTGAACTTATCTTTCGCAAAGAATTGACAAATCCCTGTAGATGTTCTTTAGGTGCACTTCCCAAAAGTTGGTATTGGTCTTCCTCCATGTTTTTAATAAATCTCATTTTATCTCCTTTATTATTTGAATGTTTTATGAAATAATTTTATTATATAATTTTTTTGTTTTTGTCAAGGGTTTTTAAAAAAATAAAAAAAGAGGAAGACCCTCTTTTTTTATTAATTTTTCTTCTCTCTAAATACCTTATTGAACCAAATCATCGCTTTGTGTTCAGAATTTGGCGTTGGTGTCCGTATATCAATTCCTGATATTCTTTCTGCAAAATTTTCTTCATTTGTTTTCTTTTCTAATAAGCCCATTACTTTTGTAGAACCATAGTGCCGTTTCATTGTCAATCTCCCTCCCACATCAAGTTCCCATATATTGCATAGTCAGCATTATCGCTTTCTGTCGAAACCATCTTTTTCCACTCTTTGAAACTCATTTTTTCACTCAGTGGTTTTCTACGTTCACGAATTTCTGGTCGAATGTCTACAGGATACTTTCCCATTAGCTCTGCGAGTTTATAGTCCTCATATTCAGTGACAAAGTAGGCGTTTCGATTATACGTTATCCCTTTTCGTTTTTGTTCAGCAATGAAATTTTCTACATCGTTTTTCCTCTCTACATCAACGTTTTTTTATTTTTTTGAGTTTTCTTCACTATTTTTAATAAACGGATAAACTGTCCCTAAAAAAACGAAAGTGTTATAACCAACAATCCAATAAGTATCTTACCAATTAATTTCTGATTCATAACTTCATCTCCTACTATTTAAATCCTTTATGATTTTATCATATAACTATATAAAAATCAACCCTTATATAATAAAAAAATATTATATTTCGCGTATTCCTAACATTTATTTTACTTCCATAAATGAATATAATTTCTACCCTCATGACTAACCAAGTCAATACCCTAAAAAGCCGTTATTGAAAAAAACAAAAAAACAAAAATAACGCCACCTTCCAACAGCAAACCACAGAACACTCTCATTTCACAATAGGAAGTTTTATCGTCTTTTTCTTCAAGATAATTTTTAACAATTTCTGATGTAATTTTTTTATGTCAAACGCCTTTATAAAATTGTATAATATATGGATAGGTATCGCTAAAAATAGTCTTTTGTGGTTTAAAAAACGTTCCGTTTCCATCCTATTTTATAGATTGTACAATAAATGGTACAAGATTTATTTTTATTCGCTGTATCTTACTTGGTGGCACTTTAGGATTAATTTTTTGGCAATATATCCAGCAAGCTCTTTCTAATTATTTCAAAAAAGCCCATCGAATGATGGACTTTTTATTATGTGTAGCCTCTATCTAATCAGCTTTCGTTTTGGGAGTCTTTGCGTTTTTTCCAACCCCAAAGCCCCAATCCTGCTAACGCAAGTGCAATCAAACCAAATCCAGTTTCTTTACGCATACCTGTTTTAGCAAAATCTTCTAGTTTTTGGAATGTCTTTTCAACAAGTGTATCTGGCTTATCATCATCTTGTTTAACTTCTGCTTTAGCTTCGTTGGTTTCTTTGGCTTTTTCATCAAATACTCCCTTATATTCAGCTTTAGCTAAGTTTTCAATGACAACTCTTCCATTAGAGACATAATTTGCAACTTCTTCTTTAGAAGCATTAGAGTAAGATACACCTTCGAGAACAAAGTAGTAAGTGTCATCTTTGATAGTCTTGCCATCTTTGAAGACAGCCTTGATTTCGACACTATCTTTCTTCCCATCTTTATCAAGACCTTTAGGAAGTAATACATTGCTAGATTGAGCTTGATTTAAAGAAGTTTGAGTATCTACTTGCTTGCTGTTTGTTATTGATTGATTTTCTGTATTAGACAGAGTATCGTTATAGGCTTTTGTAAGAGCTTGTTTCTGCTCAGAAGTCAAATCGGACTTCTCAATCGCCTCTGGCGCTTTCTTGGTAACTTCAGCCACGACAAGTTCTTTTCCTGTAAATTTATCATCATTGAGCAATGTTTCCATTTCTTTTCTCAAAGCTTTATTTACAGTATCCTTATCTACTTTATCAGTTTTTCCGCTAGAAATTAGACGATTAAGTAATTCATCGACTTTCTTGTTGATTTTTTCTTTGACATCATCAGGGAATGAGCCATCACCAATATTTTGAACCTGTTGAGATGTTGTCTTGGTGGTAGTATCCTTCGTGTTAGTAGAAGAATTTTGTACTTTTGTTGAAGCTGAAGAACTTGCTGTTCCAGCAGTGGAAACCTCCTTACCATTCACAGAATAAAGTTTTCCATCTTTATTCACTTGAATGTCTACTAGGTTTGTTACATCTTCACCTTTACTGTTCAACACCTTAGCAGAAGCGACAGATTGCAAGTCGGCGAATTTGCTATCTGAGATGAGGAGACTATCATAGAATCCACCATTTACAGCATCCTTGTTCAGTTCGGCTTTGACAATCCAATTATATTTCTTGATTTCTTTTTCAAGTTCAATACTTGTATTGGCATCACCTAACTTAGAAATGTCTACTGTATCTTTTTGGGCAAACTTAGTGACCTTAGCAGTGGTATCAGGAACTGGTGTTTTTACTTCAGAAGTTACATCCTTAGAAGTCTTTTTCTCTTTATCAAAGATGCCTTGATATTCAACATTTGCTACGTTTCCTACTTTGATTTTTTTTCCTTCTGCATAAAGCTTCTTCTCATCAGTGCTGGAATCCTTGTAATTTACTCCCTCAATCGCTAAGAAGTATTTAGATTCTTCTACAAGTTCAGGAGATTTAAAGACTGCCTTGATTTGTACAGAACCTTTCTTGCCATCCCTGTTGAGACCTTCTGGAAGCAAGAGGTTTCCTGATTCTTTAACTGTTACACTTTCTGCGGTTTCAACAGTGCCAGATTTTTCAGCTTGTTCAGTTTTTGCAGTATCTGCTCCAACTCTCTTACCATTGATAGAGTATAACTTGCCATCTTGCCAAACCTGAATATCTACAAGATTGGTTACATCCTTGTTATCAGGAGTACGGACTGTCGCTTTAGTTGCAGATTGAATGTCTGCAAACTCTTTATCGACAATTGAAAGACTTTGATATGTACCGCTATTTACAGCGTTTATCCAAGTTTGCTTCAATAATCCAGTTGTAGTTATCTGTGAGATTTGCAAGGTCTGTTACTTTATCTTTGTCTGTTAGCTTAGTGACATCAACTTCGCCCTTAGTAACATATTTGTTAGCGGTGGCATCTTTAGGACTGTGAACTGGAATGGTAACTTTTGCTTCGCTTTCCTTTGTCTTATTCCAGTCTTCATCGAATTTGAATTTGTATTCGATACGAGCCTTATTGTCTACAACCAATTTATCACCATTAGTAAGATAGTTTTTCATCTCACCTGTGCTAGCTTTCTTGGTATTAACGCCACGATAAACAGTATAGTATGTTTTATCTGATAGTTCTGTTGGCTTCTTGAAGACAGCCTTGATTTGTACAGAACCTTTCTTGCCATCTTGGTCTAATGCATCTGGTAAGAGCAGGTTTTTATCCTTGCTTTGGAGTTTTTTATCGTTGGTCTTCAAGTCGCCTTTGTCCAAACCTGTTGATTGACCTCCATCAGCCTTGATTGGGTTTGTTTTGGGCGTTTTAGACTCTTGCTTGGCATTTGCGCCATCTTGGATTTCTTTCGTCTCTGAGGCTTCCTGTGGCGTTTCGGTAGTAGTTTTAGCAATAGTTTCATTAGAAAGATTTCCATTTACAGAGTAAAGTTTTCCATCTACCCAAACTTGAATGTCAACTTCATTTGTAACATCTTTACCTTTGCTATCTTTTAATTCAACACGGTCTGCCGTTTGAATGTCTGCGAACTGCTATCTGTCAAACTAAGCTCTGTGTAAAGATGATTTTGTACAGAATATTCATCCAAGGTGTTCTTCACAATCCAATTGTAATTTTCCTTGCGATTTTTGACTTCTGTCGCTTTATCCTTATCTGTTAGCTTAGTGACATCAACTTCGCTATCGGCTGAAACGTATTTTTCAGTTGATTGAACAGGAATGTTGTTGGATATAGTATTGGTGCGGTATCCGTTGCCGTAGTCTGACTGGTAAGCCGTGTTTTTAAACTTGCCAGTGAAACCTTTTTTAACTTTAACTGGGAATTCGATATTCAAGTCAATTCCAGTCACTTTGTACTTGTCGTTGTGCTCTTTGTTGAATTTTTCTTCAACATAAATGTGAACAAATCCGCCTTTAGGAGAAATATTTTGAGTTTTATACTTCTCTTGAACCTCTTTTGGAGCTTTTTCTAGGCTTTCGTAATATTCCGCCTTAACTCCTTCGACAACCTTATCAGTTCCTTTTTCAGTCACTTTTAGCTTATTTAAGAGTGGTTCAACTGCATTTTCATCAATATCTTCTACATAGAAGAAGCCATCTGAAAGCTCTTTGGCACTTGCCACAATTCCTTTGTAGCCTTTATTTCCCCAAGTCAAGTCATACTTGAATGTGCCTTCTTCTTTTACATTAAGGCTATTAATGTCATTTCCTTTGTCATCCTTAACAGATTTCAGAGGATTTTCCTTTTTGTTTCCTTTTTCATCTGTAGTGATAGTAGGAGGGATTGGGGTTGTTACTGTAACGATATTAGAGTGATAAGTATTGTCATTATGTTTGACAGTGAAGTTGTTTTCATAAACTGCATCATCATTTTCTGCTTGACCTACCACGCTTGGATACTCGATATCATAGGCTTTGGTACGGTCTTTGTTCCATTCGCCAATGTACTTAGAAGTTGGTGTGAATGTAACTGTATTGCCTTCCTTATCGTAGACAATATCCCAGTTTTTGTTGTTTTCGTTCTTCTTAGTTGCTTCTTCATCATATTTTACACCATCTGGCAATGGGTCAACGATAGAGAAGGTCTTAGTAGTTTCGCGATGAGCTGGTAAGCGTGAAACTTTCAAGTCAAACTTAACTGTAGAAGATTTCGGAACAACATGACCGTTAATATCCGAGTTATCTGTGTCTAAAACCGCTTTTTGACCATCTTGGATGGTTTGAAGAGTATTCAAGTGATAACCATAGATAGGCTTGACTGGCTTTTCAGGAGTAGTAAACTCATTGAATGTACCAACTTCAACCTTCTTGTCTGGAGCGTTTGGCACTTCGTACTCATCAACCTTTGTGGTCTCATTTTTCTTGACAGGAGCATTTGGTTTATCTGACTTCTCAGTAGTTGTCGTTTCGTTCTTCTTAACTGGTTCTTTTTGGAAGCAGGAAGTTAGAATACGTTCCTGAGAGAGTTTCTTTGGTTGGCTGAGCTGGAAGCTCGTAGAGATTGTAGGTGAATTCTACATTTTCTGCTTGTGTTTTGTCCTTTTCAGGAGGCGTTGGAGCTTTTGGCTCTTTGGGTTCTTTGGGTTCTTTTGGCTCGACTGGTTTGATTGGAGTGTTATGACTAGCAATCTTAGAATTGAATGCTAACCACTGTGCCCCCGTGCTACTATTCATTGTAAAGGAAATTTTATTTCCTTCAAACATTGCACCAACACCTGAACCCCAGTAGAAGTTTGGATTACCTGTATCATCCCAATCGCTGGTATCATAATTTCGGCTATTTTCTCTAGAAGAAGTATATTCATCAGAATAGATTCCATCTGAATGCTCATTTACAGCAGAACCCGAAATTTTTATAAACCTAAAATTATAATTGGTTACACTCTCTTTACCATAAGATTTGTCGTTGTTTAAACTAGACATTGCCAACAACATTGGATTATCTTCAGTTGCAGATATCGGTTCTCCTTTATCATCAAAGAATTGGATTGTAACTTGCAAAGAAGAGTGTCCTTCGCTATCGAAATCTGCATTTAAGACACCGTTTGTAGGGTCTGCCATAACAAAAACAGTAGAAGTTGTATTCTTTGTGGAAGGTTGAGTAAATGTGTAAACAACTTTTGAAATTTTTTTGCCATTATAGTAAGAATTTTGTAAATTAGTATATTCTGCTTTAATTGTTTGGCTAGGCTTCAGCACTATTGGATAGGATAAAAGGTTGTCGGAAATTCTTAAAGTGATAGGTTTACTCATTGAAGGAACTAATTGAGAGCCATCTCCAACTCGATACTCCATATATCCTGTTCCTTGTGCATTTCCATACTTGTTTTCATCAGAGATTTTCCAGTATCCAGAACCTCCTGAAATGTTTACTCTAGCATTTGGTTCGTAGCTGAATGTTAAGCCTTGAGACAACGCTTGGCTCAAATAACCATCTTTACCAATATTTTGTTTAGCATTTTGGATAGCCTTATCGTACTCATCTTTTTCACGTTGGTATTTTGGCTTATCTACGTTATTATACTGTTCAAGTTCGCGGTCATACTTCTCTTTTTCACGTTGGTATTTTGGCTTATCTACGTTTTGATATTGCTCTAGTTCCTTGTTGTATTGTTGTACGAGCTTCAGATAGCTAGCTTGACTTGAGTTGTCGGCTTCAATTGCTTTAGATTGTTTGGTTTTAAGAGCTTTAGCCTCATCAATCTTAGTTTGGAGACCAGCTTTGATTTCATCCCAAGATTTTCCAGAAACGGTTGTTCCTTGTTTAACTGTTACTCCCTTGAGGCTTTGTAGGACTTTTACTTCTTCAGCAAGAGAAGAGGCGAGTTTAGTCGTATCAGCCACACTAGCCTTATAAGAAGCAATGTCTTTTTCGTATTTATCATTGATAGCTTTGACGATTAGCAATTTCCGTCATAGTTTGCACTTGTTGAGCAAGTAGAGATTTAATCTCATCAAGAGTCTTGCCATCCGTCACATTACCTTTATCAATTTTAGCACCAAGTTCTTTCCCTTGAGTAGCTAGTTGTTCTAGTTGAGCTTCTAGTTGCGCAATTTCACTAGATTTCTGATTGTGTTCTGTGGTTTGCTGTTGGAAGGTAGCGTTATTTTGTTTTTGTTTTTCAATAACGGCTTTTAGGGTATTGACTTGGTTAGTCATGAGGGATTTAATCTCCTCCATAGACTTCCCAGACACAGTACCTTTGTCGCTAACAACCACACCAAGTTCTTTAGCTTGTTTCGCTAATTCAGTTGCTTGTTTTTCCAACTCTGCTACTTCAGCACTTGTAGCATTATATTGATTGGTTTTGCTTTCGTATTCAGCATTATTTGCTTTTTGTTGTTTTACCACATCTTGAAGCACTTTTACTTGTGCTTCAGCTTTTTTGACAAGCTCAGATGTATCTTGACTAGTGACTTTTTCTCCTTTAGTCACAGTCGCGCCAAGTTTACCAGCCTCTTCAGCAAGTGCATTAGCTTGTTTCTGAGCCTGTTCAATTTTTGCCACATCTGAATTGAATTTAATAACTTCGCTGTCAAACTTAGCATTATTTGCTCGTTGCTTCTCACCAATAGCTTTCATCTCAGTAATATTTTGGGTGAGGGCATCTTGGATTTCAGCAAACGATTTTCCTGTGATAACCCCGTTACTATTGATGGTAGCTCCAAGCTCTTGTGCTTTCTGCACTTCTTTATTCAAATCAGAAACAAGAGAGTTAATAGTTTTCTTGTTGTCATTGTAAAATTTCAAATCCGCTTCATATTTATCAGAAAGCGCCTTAATTTCATTGGCTTGTTTTTGATAATCGGCAGTGATACCATTAATCGCATTATCTACTGACTGGGTATCTGACTGAAGAAGAGTCCCCCAATCAACAGCATCTTTTTCTTCAAGAGTAACATTCCCTTTATGTTTCTCGATAGCATCTGTCAAAGCTGTCTTTGGCACATTAATCGTTGTTGCTTTACCATCTCTTTTACCAGTCTTAGCTAGATTTTCTTTATTTGCCTTATTCTCACCTTGAGACTCTTTCAAATTCGTCGCATTGCTTGACACTTCGTCTGCAATAACGGACGTAGCTCCCATAACTGGAGAAAACATTGATAAAGAAAGCATAGTAAATGTTCCAAATTTACTCACTACTTTAGTTTTCTTTTTAGATTCCATGAATATCTAAACTCCTTGTTTTTTATTAAAATCTCCTCAAATATAATTTTTTTAAGAAAAGTTTATGATTATTGTACCACATCTATCAATCAAAAAAAAGTGTCCCCTTTGACATGTTATCAACCAACAAAAAAAGAGATGTTCATTGTACCACATCCCTTTTTTATCTAAAATTATTCAAAGTAATCTCTTGAAAGAACATGCTCTTCTGTAGCAATAGAAAATCCATTTTCTACCAACCATTGTCTTGCACTCGCAAAGTGCATTCTTGTCTTTCCCGACTCTTTCATGCAAAATTTTATGATTTCATTATACGTTCCTCTAAGCAAGAAATCATCCTTTGTAATTGTTACCAACATAAAACTTGCTTCTGTTTTTGGATAATGTCGCACAAAACGACCATCACAAAATCTTTTTTTGGGTCTAAACCATAATTGACCATCCAGTTCATTTTTATAAGCGACTAATTTTTTCTTCTGTCTCAGTATGGCGTCCGATTCCAATCAGACGATAAACGCCACCTTTTTGGTGCTTGTATAGTCCTCCAACCACCAACTCTTCATCTTTCAAAATTGCCATTATTATCTACCTCTCTTACTAGTTCAAAACCTTCACTCTCTTAGCCTCTTGCATTATTTCAAGAGTCAAGTCCAAAGCATCATCATCTGATTCAGGAAGAGAAAATGTTTTTTCTAAATTAAAACTGACATAGGCAGAACTTCGAGCAACATCTTTAAACAATTCAGGTACGACAATACCGACTTTCAAACTAAAATTATTGCATCTGACAGTTAAGAGTCTTTTTTCTTTATCCAATCTAAAGTAAAATCCCAGCAACCCTTTCCCACGAATTGATAATTCTAAAATATTCTTTTTTTCTAAAGAAAAACCTTTAACCCCTCCGTCGTACAAAGGTTCTAGGGTAGATAATCTTACTTTCATTTTTTCAATAAAGTCTATCTTATTATCAACATCCAATTCTTTCCATTTTATAATAAAAATCTGCCAATCTACATTTTAAATTTTGTGTAACCACAGAGTTCTTATCACTGTAAATCAACAAATGACAGTCATCAACTCCTGTACAAGAGAAATTTTTTTAGGAGTTAGTATGAAATTACTAGAATCTGACCATTCTTCTTTTTCTTCTTTTTACATCAATTCTCATATCAAAAAAATTTTTATAAAAAAAGTTCCACTAGGTTACTAATATAACTTTTGTCAATCAATTTATCAAATACCAGCACTTGTTCTAAAAATCAGCATAACGACTTCTTTTATTTAACTCATCAACCACTTTCAATTGATTCCAAGTTTGATTAATGCTGTCATCAAATAAAAATTTCATTTCTTTTTTTCTCTCAAATAAGCTAATGGTGCTATCATTCAACTCAATCCATGATTCACTTAATATAGGGTGAGGTCTTTGTTTGCAAAGAATACCTTTGTTTTCAGAGCACCAAAATAATTCACTTATTAAAGGAGATTTCCCATATGTCTTCAAAACTTCTATTTGAGGTTTAGTTACTTCAACAATTTTCATTGTATGACTCCTATTCGTTATTTGTATAATAATTTTATTATATTTTATGCTTTTTGTCAACGCTATTTAATTAAGTAAATAACAAAAAAGACGAGAGCTTTAGTCTCGTCTTATCAAAATTAGTTTGTAGTGTTATCTGTGTTGCTATCTGATGGAATAGTAGGTTTGAATTTTTTGATTCCAAGGTATCCAAGTCCTGCAACCACCATAACTGCAAAAATATACCCAACTGTTTTATTAGAATTTTGAGTAGAAGCTTCTTTTTTTACTCCTTCAGCTTTTTTCGGTTTGGATTTTAATGAACCATCTTTACTATTTGTTGAAGAAGAAACTTCTTTAGAATCTTTAGTATTCCAATCAACTTTGCTTTCTTTTGAGCCTTTTTCTGATTTTTCAATCACTTTTTCTGTAACAGAACCAATTCCCATTACAGAATCTGCAATTGCAGTTACAGTTTGATTTAATACCTTATCTGCAATGCCAGCAACCTCAATTTCCTTTCCTGCAAAATTTACCTTTACAGTTGTTGTTCGACTAGCATTCATTTCTTCAATTTTCGATTCTTCTCCATTTTTATCTACCGTAGGTGTTACAGTTGGAGTTGTCGGATTTACTGGCAGTTCGGGGAAAGTCGGATTAGTTGGGGTAGTTGGCTCAGTAGGAACAATTGGAATTTCTGGTTTCACAGAGGGATTCAATGGTTCGACAGGCTTTTTCGCTATTATTTCCATTATCTGGATTTTCTGGTTTTTCAGGAGTTGGCACATCAGGTGCAGGGACTACTGGTTTTCCAGTTAATTTTTCAAGATTTTCAATTGCTTTTGCTTTTTGAGCACGAGAGCTGTTAAGTGATTCAACAGCTTTATTATACTCTGTTTCTGCTTCGCTTGCTTTTTGTTTGGCAACATTATAAGCTTCTGCTTTATCTTTAGCAACAACAATCGCATTCGCCATTTCAGATTTCGCTTCTTCAAAGTTTTTCTCTGCTTGTTGATAACGTGTTACTGCATTATTTAATTTAGCTTCCGCTTCAGCTAATTTTGCTTGTGCATTTTTAGCACCACCACTGGCAATTGCAATACGTTCTTGAGAATTAGCAAGATATGATTCCAGTTCTTGTTGAGCTTTCATTTTTTCAGGATTGGGAGCTGTTGTCGTAATTGTTGCAATATAATCAAATGTCATTTTTGGCAAGAATTTCAATTTTTTGCCATTAAATGTCATTTCATTTGTTGCTGGGTCAATTTTGACATTCTTCAAACGATAATCAGATGCTTTTTGAGCATTTTGCTCGTATACATCTTTTCCTTGTTCATCTACACCAACTTGGGCAACATAGTAGCGAGTACGTTTAAATCCTGCAAATGGTTCGTATTCTACAGTTCCCACTGCTACAGCTTGACTATCTGATGCACCAAAAAGTAATGCTTCACGATGTCCATATCCCCCACTTGAAATATTACCATAATCAGCAAACCAGCCAAGAGCGATACGATATGCAAACTCCTTGTCAGATAACACACGAGCAACTTTAGGGTCTTTGTCATCTGCAATTGTCTTCCATGTGTCAGCAGACAAGTTTTCCAATGTACGTTCATCACCAAGGTTTGTTTTATGGGAAGGATTGGCAAACCATCTTCATCACGATTTGTGCTAGACATCAATTCATTAATACGCCCATTTGCATAATCTTGGGCTTGTTTAGAATATTCTCCAACTGGAATGTCAATCCCATTCAATTCACGAAGTTGCTTCACATACTCAATGAAATATTGATTAATTTTAGCCACATTTGGTTTATAAGTGATTTTACCAGTTTCTTTGTATTCTTTTGTTTGTTCAGTAGTCAACTGAACCTTTTCTGTAGCTGTGCCGTTATACTCAACTTTCTCTTGAGGAGTTTTAGGGTACTTTTCCTTATATCCATCAACTTCTTTTGTTGCATCTGTCGAAACAACTGTTTTTGTATCTGTATGATTTACCGTTTCTGGAAGGCTTTGAACCTTGTCCTGCAATTTAATAGATTTTGAAGCAGTCTCAGATTGGATATCATTCAGCGCTTTTTCTGTATTTGTTACTTCTGTTTTTGCTTGTTCAACTTCTGCTTGCACAGTTGGAAGTTCTGTTTTTGCTTGTTCAACTTCTGCTTGTGCCTGATTTACATGTGATTCTGCTTGTTTATGATTTGCATCAGCCTCTACTGTTTCTTGTTCTGCAACAACTAAATTGTGAGCTGTTTCACCCTTAACCTGTTCTGTTTTTCGAACATTTGATTCAGCTTGTGATACTTTTTCAGTTGCGTCGGCAACTGCTGTCTCTGCTTTTTTAATCTGAGCCTGCTCGTCAAGAACAGTTTCTGTTGCACTTGGTTCGGTTGGAACACTATGTATTTCAGTTGTATCTGCATGAGCGATTGTCCCTGCTGTTGCAAGAGCAACTGTAGCTAATGTAGCAACTGCTTTGAGGTTATTCTTTTTTTCATAATTAAGAATCCTTTCTTTTTTTCAAAAATTAATTTTATTATAAACTATTTTACAAGGTAATTCAATTACTCATCCGAATTTAATCATCTAAGTTGTTTCTTTATTTGTATAACAGTTTTATTATGTAATAATTATATTATAAATTTTATGATTTGTCAAGCTTTTTTTACGTCAATTCTTTTTATTTTTTTAACTAATTTTTTTCAAAAAAACAAAAAGAATCAGGCTGTATACCCAATTCTATTTTTCTAATTTACCTGCCAGACCAGTGCCTAATGGTCTATTTGAACGATAAACACGAATGCGATTTATGCCCCATGAACTATGAGAAAGTAGAAGATTGGTTAAAGGAATATACCAACCAAGGTCTTTCCCAAAACGCAACGATAGAGACAACGTGTAGACAACGCTATTAGAGCCAACATATAATTTTGGCTTTTGACTCTTATCCTGTGTTTCTTTCCCAAGACATGAGGATAAAGATTGCTCCTTATCAATTTTTTTCAATAAAAAAACAACATCTTTGTAATCATCCTTCAAGATAATTTGTTCTATTTTTCTAACATCATCATCTTCGAGTTGTCGCTCCAAAACAATCATTCCAAATTTGCTGATTTGTTGTGAATTTTCATCTGCAATTTCAACAGATGATTTATCTAGCACTTTTTGAATGATAAACCAGTTGTAAAACTTCAAGGTTAATTTTCTAGCAACAACTACTAAGAGAACTATGATTGAGTTTACAATAACTAATTTCAGTGAGTCAACACCAAAAACTTCTAGCTCTTGTGGATTAGAAAGCTTAGGAGGAACATTACTTTTTACAAGCAAAGGGATTAAGAAACTAATTATTGAAATAACTTCTTTAGGAGTATTTTCGCTATTTTTGAAAATTCTAGTAAATACTTTGGATAAAAACAACGACATTGCCACTAGTAGAAGCACAACAATCATTGTCTTAACGACCTGCGTCTGAACTTTAAAATTTTGAAAATCGTTTGAAGCCCAAACTGATAGAACACAGATATAGCCTGCAACAGCGAAACCACTAAACACTAATTCTAAAACATAAAATAAAAACTGAGAAATTGTCTTCAAACCATAAGCCCATAACAATGCGGTTTGAGGCTTTTTAACACGATTACTATTCATCTTCCTTCTCCTTTGTCAAATCTTTTTCAAAAAGTTTATTTAACTCCTCAACTTTTTCAACAGGAGGTGTAGACTGCCCAGACAAGTAACGTTTCAATGTCGTCCGAGGAATGCCAACGTATTCAGAAAACGCACGCTGACTCATACCACTAATTTCTAGCTCTTTTACAAGATTCTTACAAACAATTTTCCCATCTACTTCAGAGTTATATTTTTTAGTTTTTGCATTTTCTAACTCAATTTCAAGTTCGGAAATTTTCTTTTTCAACTCTGCATTTTCAGTTGACAATTTTTGATTTTCTGCCTGAATTGCATTTCGTCGTAATTCAATAATACTTTTGCTTAATCAGACGTTTATTTTCTAATGATTTTGTTTCCAGATTTCTAACGTCCTCTGGATTTACAGGGGCATCTTTATGAAGTTTAAGATATTCAATAATATCATTCATAAACAATTCATTTTTCAATTCACGATAATCAACTAGCTCTTCATCAGACAATAGACCTTCATTTTTGAACTTGTTTTCCAAGAAGAATTGTTCGATGTAATCCAATAAGTTAAATTCTGGAGCAACCAGCTTCATTTCCAATAATGTCTTCAAAACACAACTTTGGAAATTAACCACATTATCGACTGTCGTTTGTGGCAATCCATATTCACGATAAAGTTTCGTATTAGAAATCCCCTGTTCTGCTAGAAACTTATAGTATGGATGTTTATCCTTTGTCCAATCATGAGGTTTCAGGTTATTCTTATAACGAGTTGGTTTCAAATCTTCCAACGTTTTTAGAGCCGTCATTTCTTGTGCCATATATTCTTTCCTTCTTTCTCTTCTAAATTATCGAATTTTCTATTTTCTTTATCAATTTTTGTACTTTACAAACATCTCCAATAGTAAAATACACAACTTTCTGTACTTCTAGTGAAAGAGCTAATAAATCTTGCACTAGAGATATTTTTTTATCAATGTCAAATTTTTCTCTTACTCTCATTGGTAATTCTAGTCGTTCAAATAAGAGTTCAACTCTTGAAAAGGTCACTCCTTTTCTTTTTGCTTGCATATCATCTCTAAAGGTATTTTGAATTAACATTTCTAGGTTTTCATGTAATGCCTTTATTGACCATTGCACCATTACATCGTCCAGTAGTATTGAAAGACTACCTGTATCATACAAATCATTATCCTCCGCATTAAGCGTAGAATAAATTTGTTCATCCTCTACATCTAGTTCTTCCTGTCCAAAAATATTTTCCCCCTTTTTCTGTATTGAAATCATTCTGACTGTTTTACTGGGATTATCAATTTTGATATAACCACCCTTTTGTAATCTATCTAATCCTTTAAGTATCGTATTCACAGAAATTCTCAAAGCTTTCTGGATTTTAGAATTGCTTGGTTGGTTTGTCCTTGTTTCTTTTTCTAAGATAGTCCAATAACAATAAATCAGTGCTAGAATAATCTCCTAGTAATTCTGTTTCTATTTCTAGTCTCATTCTAAATCTCCGTATAACAATTTTTATTATATAACTTTTGTTTTGTCAACCCTATATTTGATTAATTAACGAGTGATTGATATCCTCAAAGTCTAACCGTTCTCAAAGAGGGAGGGTCTAAATATACAATTAGAATTTCAATCAATCCAACTCTTAATTAAGTCCCATGCGACAAAAAAATCATTATGTCCATTAAATTCATTTTTTTATTTTTTTAAATCATTCTTAGATATTACCTTTTCTTTATTTATTGTATAATAATTATATTATATAAAAATTGTAGTTGTCAACATTTTTTTAAAAAAACAAACAAATAAAAAAAGAAAAGAGCAGTTAGCTCTCCTCATTCTACATCTATCCATTCCTTATTGTCACTCTTTACCATTTCCTTTTTGTTTCTCGATGCACATTTTCTTTTGCTTATCCCAGTAACTATTTGATGCTCCTATTGTTTTGTAATCTAGTTACAATGAAAAATTAAATCATTACTGTATACATAAGGATTGGCTTTGTACTTTTTATTAGAATACCGCGCTTTTTCTTGAATAAAAACTCTTTGATTTTACTTTCAGACAAATCTATTGGATAACTATCGGCTTTGTAATTTGAATACTCTTCTGGTTTGAATTTTTAAATAATCGTCCATTCCAAAGTCTTCTTCAAACTCGCCTTTGAAAAAAACTTTTAATATCCCCAGTCAAAACTGATAGAATAAAATTAAATACTACAATTACTATCCAAATAGCTATAGCTTGTATTTTTTTCCTAATGTTGTTAAACTTACTTCTCGTCGTGTATTTGATAATTTATTATAATGCAGATTGGGTGCTGGTTTATCATCAGATAAAAAAATCACAACTTTCTTTAAACCTTTTTTTCTTCAAAAATATTTAGCTAATACTTTTCGTTTCTTGCCATCATACTCAATAAATTTTTGGTCTTGAAAAAAATCTTCAATCAAACTTTCAGCTAGAAAATAGACTACTGTCAATATCAAAAACTGAACTAATAATAATTACTGATACTATAAACGATAGTAGAATTGTCATTAAAAGACCTGAAATCCAAACATAGCCACCATCCCATTTAAAATAGCTGTATCCTCCTTGTAAGACATAACTAAAATCAAGAATCCCCAAAAATGTGAATATGGGAATCGCTAACGTATATCCCAAAAAAGTCCCTATTGCAACTTTTGATAAAGTTTTAAAATACTCTTTCATCCCTTTTCGTTCTCCCTCCAGCTAATACTAGAAAATTTATTGTATTCTTTTTGAAACATCAACTCAACTGTACCGCGAGCACCACTGCGGTTTTTCTCAATAATCACTTCGACAATATTACTTGAGTTCTGTTCTTCTTCTCCATTCTTAGCTCCTCGTTCATAATAATCATCACGATACAAAAACGCAACAATATCTGCGTCTTGTTCAATAGACCCACTTTCACGAATGTCTGAAAGAACTGGTCGTTTATCTTGTCGTTGTTCTACTCCACGGGACAACTGACTCAGCGCAATGACGGGTACTTTTAATTCTTTCGCAAGAATTTTAAGTTGACGAGAAATATCTGAAATCACTTGTTGACGATTGTCAGATTGGTGTCCTGTAATTAATTGCAGATAATCAATTACAATCAATCCTAAGCCACCGACTTCTTTTGACAACTTTCGACATCTAGCTCGAATTTCTGAAATCTTAATTCCTGCTGTATCATCAATGTAAATCGGAGATTGAGCTAATATTCCCTGTGCAACAGTTAATTTTATCCAATCATTATCAGTCAGCTTTCCTGTACGTAAAGTATAGGCATCAATCAGGCTTTCGGAGGCTAACATACGGTCTACCAAGCTTTCTGCCCCCATCTCTAGTGAAAAAATAGCGACAGGAAGATTAGATTTAGTAGCGATATTTTGAGCAATGTTTAGAGCAAATGCTGTCTTACCTACCGCAGGACGAGCACCGATGATAATTAGTTCATCTTTGTGTAGCCCTGTCGTTATTCTATCCAGCTCATAATATCCAGTAGATATACCTGTAATGTCTGTTGATTGCATTGAGCGAGCTTCGATGTTGGCACAATTGACTGATAGAACCTCGTTAATTCGTTGAAAACCATTTCGATTGAAGTTGTCTCCAATACTTACAATTTCCTTTTCTGCCCTATCGACCAACTCGGATACAGTAAATTCCCCACTGAAGGTTTTTGCTTCAAATCATCCATAGCAGAAATTAATTTCCTCATTGAAGATTTATCTGCTACGATTTTTGCATAATATTCTGCATTAACACTTGTTGGTACAGTACTAATAACATCGAGTAAAGCTGTAATGCCACCGATGCTCTGTAAATCTCCTTTTGTCTCTAGTATGTTTTTTACAGTAGTCGCGTCAATCGCATCACCTTTATCTGCCAATTCAACAAATGCTTTAAAAATTAATTGATTAGCGTGTTTATAAAAATCTTGATAAGTAATGTGCTCTTGTACTGTAACCAATATTTCGTTATTGATAAATATAGCTCCCAAAACAGATGCTTCCGCTTGGAGGTCATGGGGCATAACTACCAATTCATTCATGTTATTACTCATTTAAAAATCTCCATCTTCGTTATATAATAATTATATTATATAAAAATAAATAAGTCAATATTTTTTTATTCATCGAATGAAATTGTTATAGGACGAGATATAAAATCATCAAAAATAATACTTCCTGCTTTATCATTCTCGTAAGTTAATTCTGTATTCCATGTTGCTCTGTAGCCAACTACGCTCCTACCTTTTCTCACTGGAAGTAATTCAAACTCTGCTAGATATTTTGGAAATTTGGTTTTTATTTCTCTAAGAGTTCGATAAAAAGTACCTTTTTTTTCAACCCCAAAAATATCTTTCATTTTTTGAACAGAGAGTTCAATTTCTCCTTCATCTTTCCATTGACTAAAAATACGGAAAGTATTTGTCGCTCTAGGAGAACGAAAAGCCAACAGGTCTTCAACGTTGAAAGAGGTTGTATCATGAGTTCCTTTTTTGAAAGAAAAAATAGACTCTACCTCATCATTTAGTTGTACCGTAATCTCATGACTAACCTCATCTACAAAGAAAACTGAAAATAATTTGATTGGGAGGTCGAATTTATTGTACACAATAAATTCTTGCATTTTTTGATTTAGTTTAACCAATGCTTTATGAAATTGTTGATACTGAACCACTGTCCCAGAAGTGATGTAAGGCAAAATATCTTTTTGAGGAATCGTCAGCATATTTGTTTCTTCATCTTTCAAATGTGAGCAGACCGCAAAAAAAATGCGAAGCTCTACTACTCCAAACTCCTTAAAAATCGGCAGAGTTTAAAAATATTTTTTTGTATTTAACAATAGTCATTGCTATTTCCTTCTTATCTTTTTTTATTCAGTTTACATTTTTTTAATCTTATTTTGTCAATAGGCTTTTTATAGAGAAAAAGTCATGTTTAACGTGAAACTTTCTATTGACAAACTAAACCTAAAGTGAGATTATTAGACTATGAAAAAAATATTAAAAATATATACGAGACATTTGGAATTTCTAAACGTCGTTTAATTATTAGGCAGGAATTATTACCACTACTATCTCGATTTGAAAAAGTTGAAGACTTATCAGAAAAAGGAGTGACATTTTCTTTGGTCTCTATTGAAATTAAAGAAAATGACCCTGACAATGTATATTTGAGCTGTTTAGAAAGGAATAAAGAAGAAGTAACAGTTATTGCTCCATTTTCAGTAATTCCAGCTATTCTTTTGAAGAGGACTGATTTAGAGTTCGAAATAAGTCTCACCTCTCCCTTATGTGTTGCTCATCTTTATACTCACGAGAAAGTTTATATATCTACAAAGACCTTCGTATCTGCAAAATATGAAAAGCGGAATTATAGACTTGAGACAAATTTTAAGGATTGGCAAGTTAGGGATAATTCTAAACGAATAGGCAAAAAATACTATTACCTAAATTCAATGTTAGAAGATGACATACAAGATGTTAGTGGATTTGAATAGATTATAAAAAGCTATTGAATTATACAAGGTGAATATTGAGAAATATTTTTTTATTTTAAAAAAATAAAAAAACTCCACCGTCAGGTGGTGGGGAAATTATCCTTTATCCTCTGAAAAGAGGATTTTATTTTTAGATAAATATATCATTGTCCTATATCCTTGTTTTATCTTTTTGTTATATCTAGTTGTATTTATCATTGTAGGGGTCAGCTCTCCCTTACAGCCCCAAGGGTTTTCACGACATTAAAGCAACTTTTTGCCGTATTAAAGCAACTTTTTGCCGAGATTAAAATAACTTTTACCCGTAATTAAAGCAACTTTTTGCCGTATTAAAGCAACTTTTTGCCGATTAAAATAACCTTTTGCCGATATTTAGCAACCGCTATTGACAAACTGGTTGCTAAATGCTAAAATTGATTCTGTAAAAACAAGGAGGATTGTATGGAAAGTGAAAAATCTAGGCTTGTTAAATATGACAATGCTATGAATACAGTTGCTTTTAAGAAATTTAATGCTAGAGAATTAGATATTTTCTTTGCTATTTGTGAAGATGTTGCAAATAAAGGTTCTAAACCCATCACGTATACGTTTGAAGAGTTAAAGAAGAAATCCAAAATATACGCAAAAACAAGTAAAAATTTTGCTGAGATATTAGATAGCACTTATGCAAAATTTCTTTCCCTAAATATAAGATTAGGCAATGAGCTAGAGTGGTCAAGGTTTACTCTTTTTACGGAGTTTGAAATTAGTTTATCTAAGGAGACTGTCACTGTTAGTGTAAATGAGAAATTTGCTTTTCTTTTAAATAAATTAGCGAAGGAATTCACTATTCTTGATTTAGGAGCTTATCTTAGTTTTAAAAGCACTTATACAAAAGAATGCTTTCGACAATTGAATAGATATAAAGATACTGGGTGGTGGAAAGTTTCACTAGAGGAATTTTTCGAGATTGTTAGATATTCCCCAAAGTTATAGAACCTCTAATATTGAGCAAAAAGTATTGTCAAAGATTGAAGAAGAATTATCTAAACATTATAGTCAATTTTCGATTGAGAGAATTACTGAGAAACAAAAAAGAGGTCGTCCTAAAATTAAAAACACTTGTCTTTCGTTTCAAGCAAGAAGAAGTGAATTTGATTGAGTATGTAATGGAATATGATGAAATAGTTTCTAATGACTTATTTTTTTAGAGTTGGTAAAAATGGAGATTATTAGCATTGAACAAATGTTAAACAGAGAAGATGTTATTGATTTCGGGAATGCAATTTTACCAGAATATAACCGCTTTGTTCAAAAACATGGAAAACCTGAGCTAATGAAACATTTGTCCTATCTTGCTCAAAAAATGAAAGGTAAAAAAATAGAGAAGCCAGTTTCTTATATGTTGATGTCTATAAAAAATTATGAACAAAAACTAGAACAACAAGACTGAAAGGAATCGTCATGAATAAAATACAAATTGATTTAGAAGATAGACTACAAGAAAGTAATTCTTTTTGTCCTATTCACAAAGAAGTGAAAACGAACATAGTTATAATTCCAAAAGGTATAAATAAAGGTAAGAGACATGAGGTGTGTCCTCGGTGTGTTGTAGAAGGAATTTCTCAAGAGGAGCAAGAAAAGGTTCGTATGAAGTTGAAAGTCTTTGAAGAAAACGAAACAATAGCCCTATTTGAGAGAGAAAGCGACCTTAGTGAGGAATTAGATGAAGCAGACTTTTCAACTTTTGAAGTAGCAAACGACAATGAAAACAGAATGAAGTTTTTTGCTGAACAAGTCGAAAGATACTATGAACAAGGTGGAAGTGGAAATACACTGTTCATGGGAAATTCTGGAGTTGGAAAAAGTCATTTAGCAATATCAATGCTTAAACGATTGAATAAGTATCACAAAGATTTCCATCAGAACAAATCAGTGCTTTTTATCAGTGTTGAAGCAATGATGGGTCGAATCAAAAACACCTTTGGAATGAAGGAGAGTTTGCCATATGACGAAGAAAATACCATCAGGCTCTTGACGGACGTAGATTATTTAGTGTTAGATGATTTAGGAACAGAGTCTAAAATGAGTAGAAGGATAGATGATTCCAACGATTGGATTCAAAGGGTTCTTTTTAAAATCTTAGACAAACGGAATACAACTATCATCACAACAAATCTGACTGAATCTGAAATCAGAAAAATTTATAACAACAAGTTGGTCAGTCGTATTTTCAAAAATTCGAATAACAAAATTTTCCTAGCACCTACTTCAATTTCTGATAAGCGAAAACTACGTCAGCTAAGCATCCCATTTGTGATGGATGAGTATATCCCTTTTTCTGATGAGTCAGCAATTGAGCTAAAAGAAGCATCACTAAAAGATGTAGAGGTTGAAACACAGCTTTCCGATTCAGAGATTGATGGAAAGGTAGATTTACTCACAACTAAACAAATCGTGCAAAAAGAAGTCGAGGTTTCTAGTGTTACATTACCTCCTATGGATAAAAATCAGACAGAACGTGCTTTAAAAACTAAATATTCCTTTATTACAGATGAGGAGATGGAGAAAATCAAACAAAATCCACCAGAAACACAAGAAAGATTGATAGAACTCTTTAGAATAGCTAGAACAAAATCTGAGGCGGAAGACTAGAAAAAGGAGAAAACATGAAACACATAAAATCATTTGAAGACAGTAAGAAAATTGCAAGAATTTCGATTTCTTTGTTGTTTATTGCAACAGTGTTTACAATATATAATTCTATCTCGACTGGGAGAATAACATTTATGACAATATTTAATTTCATTCTCATCGGACTGGGTTTTTGGTTGCATAACAAACGAAAGCTGATTGTTCACCGTGATTTACTTATGAGTACGCTTGAAACAAGCGAAGAATACTACGACTTAATTGAAACAGATATTTTGAAGGCTTACACGTATTATTTTGACGATGAAGACCATTGCTATGTGGTTGAGTATCGACTGAATAATGCTGAAGCAAAAATTATCAAGCTGAATGCTTTTGAAAAATTTGATTTCTTCAGTACGGTTGAAAATTATCAACCGATTATGATTATAAAGCATTATCGTCTCCATGAGGATGTCAAGACATGGCGAAAAAACAACCCAAACTATTTATTGCCTTTACCAAACACAAGAATTACAGGAGAACTGAAATTTGAAGATATTTACAAAAATGAGACAGAATAGTTTTCTTAGATTATTGCTTGTGACAGGATTGTTTTATGCCTTCTCACTGATTCCCCAAGTATTAATGCTGTTGGCATTTAACGACAAAGTGATTGAAATTTTGTTTTATCCATTACTCTTCTCTGCAATTGCTATGGCATGGTATGTAGGGGTGAGAATTGAGGTTTTATCAAAACCGTCGCTAACAAAAATAAAAGAATATGCTACTTTTAAAAACTTTATCAAGTTGATAAGTGCGGTTATCATAATGTACCTCATTTCCATAGTAGTTAATTATATTTTAATTATGCTAGGTCAATCTACTGAGACATCAAATCAAGAAAAATTAGTGAGCATTGCATCCAAAATTCCACTATCAATCTTTATCGGAGTAGTTGCCAGCGCAGGTTTTTTTGAGGAGATTATCTTTCGCAAGGTCATTTATGATTACTTTTCTTTGATTGATTGGAGGTATGCTTTACTAGGAACATCGTGTCTATTTTCATTTATCCACTCTCCAAATAGTTTTGCTAGTTTTGTGATTTATTTCAGTTATGGAATGTGGTTAGGATTTATACGATATAAAGAAAATACAATCGTTTCTAGTATTGCAGTACATACATTATGGAATGCAATGATAATATTAATTATATATTCATAAAGCGAGGTTTATGCCTTGCTTTTTTTGTTGACGTTTTTTTATTTAATATAATATAATTATTGCATAAAAATAAAAAAAGAGGTTGTTATGAAAAAAATATAAGGTTGAAACAATCCCTACCGTTATTAGTAGAGAGATTGAAAAACATTTGAATGAAATAAATGATGATGCTTTCTCTTTGATTAGTGTATCTGTTGATGGCTATACTAGACGGACTACAATTGTTTATCAAGAGAGACATTAAGATTGTTTCACGTGAAACATGTAAATATAAAAGAGCTAAAAAGAAACTATTAGCAAGCAATTGTACAGGTTTTACACCTTTTCAATAGGTGACATTGAAAGATACATATCTACAAAAATGAGGAGAGATTTTAGATGAGTAGTGAGAATGTAAATGCAAATCGTACTGTTTATGACTTTTTTAATAATAAAGAAAATCAACTGGTCTTTAAAAAAGCCGTTGAAAACGGCTTTTGGGAAAAATTGAAAAATGAAGAGTTAAAGAGTAGAGTGATTGGTTACTCAAGGGTTGATAAAAAAGATGTTGCATTTTTAAAAATAACGATTCCTAGAGATTCTAAATGGATGTTAATTAGAGCACGACCTCTAACAGATAATCCAGAAGAATACGGCTATGAATTACTACTTCAAGAAGATAGTGAAAATGCGTTGAAGTCTGTTGATTTATTTGGAGAGCCAATCTTTAATCATTACGCTGTTGCTGTTGTAAAGGGGAAGGTTCGGCAAGTTCAAACAATAAACTGTATTTCAATTAATCTTTTACCCTTCTTAGAAAAAGTAAAGACAGAATTTGGAAAGGTGTGATAAAATGTTAGGGAAAGGAGAAAGTTTTGAAATGATTGATGAAGAAACTAGAAATTCTGAGCGATTGCAATTCCGAAAAAACAAGGTAGAAGTTTGGAATTTTATCATAGATAACTATTTATCTTATACAGTTGCAATGGCAATAAAATCGGTTTATCAATACAAAAATAGGGATAAATTAAAAGATGCAGAAAAAGCATGGGTCTATCTAACAAAGGCATTAGTTAGCATAGACAAAATTTACACAAGCTACTCCCCTATCGCTACAAATTATGCAATAGATGCTTTAGAAAAATTAGATTATGCAGATTTCCCAGATTTTGATGAACGACAGTATAAAATCATTCAACTATCTCTCCAGACAGTTTCTCATAGCAAAGAAAAAGTAAAGAAATCTTTGGAAGAAATGAGATATTTGGTTGAAACTATTATTGATGAATATATCAAAGGCGAAGATATTATTGTTAAATGGGAAGGGGAGTCTACTAAAGTATCTATCGTTCAGTTGGATGAAAATGGAGTAAAGGTAGAACATGACAACAAAGCTACTGGTTATTTATCAAAAGACGAAATTTTAGGTTATCTTTTGGGGTTCAATTGTAAGGAAGTAAGAAGAGAATTAGATATTTTTTTCTAATTCTCTTTATTTTATTAAATATACTTGACAAATTAAATTATATATAATAAAAATTATTATACAAATAACAAACAAAGGAGTAAGTTATGAAAAAAATATGCTGTAATGACCAGCAAATACAATAAAAAGGTCTACCAATCAAAAGAAATTCGGTATTTTGATACTAAGGGAGAACAGCTAGAGTATATAAGAAAATTACCTAAGACAATTAGTCGTGAATCGTTTATCACAGAAATGACAGAAATGGCGGTTGTATAATGAATCTAAGTATAACAGACATAATTGATGAAAGTGTCAAGTTCAACGAACCTGTTGTGTTGGTTTCTAGGACAGGTATGGGAAAGACAACTTTAGTAAAGAAATATGCGAAGGACAACAACATGGATATCTTTAATATTTCTTTAGCTAGTTCAGACACTGCTACTATTTTGGGAATGAATTTTCCAGTTGATAAAGGATTTATCCGTCATGATAGCCCACTTGTAACGGCTATAAAAAAAGCTCAGAGACCTGAATCGAAAGAACTTATTATTTTCTTTGATGAAATTTTGAGTGCTGAAGAGGAAATATATTCAGTGTTGCAAACTCTCATCATGGATAATTATTTGGATTATGAACAGTTAAAATTTAAAAAAGTTCATTTCATAGGGGCTACTAATACTGTTCAAACAGGTTCAAATGTGACGATGCCATCACAATCATTTGCGGAGCGCTTTGCGTGGTTTCCTGTAACAAACATTCAGGATTGGGCTGACTGGTTTTATGAACAGAATCAAAAAGAGATACCTATAGAGGTAAAACAATATATTCAGAGTGAAGCAAAGTCTGACGTTGAAGATTTTGTACAGGAAATATTAGATGAGCGAACAAGCCCTCGTGACTTTACGAAATCCTATGAATTAGTTTCAAAGGGGGCTAGGAATTTAGGAAAATATGTGGTGTCAAATATTTTGTACGACAGTGTAGTTTCTTTATCAAAAAGTAAAAAAGTTGATAAGGAGAATGGATTACTATCAGAACAAGAGGTGATAAACTACATCAAATTTTATAGTGGTAAGAAACAATTTGAATTAGAGCTGGATAATCTTGTTAGAAAATACAGGAATGTTTATCCACGTATTCAAAAATTAACAAAGCAAAAAAGCAATCTTTAAAAAGATTGCTTTTTAAAATGTTCCACTGAACCAACCGCTGTAGGCTTCTTTCAATTCTGAACTAGCTTTTTCTGCTGGGATTTCCTCTACAAGATGTCCTCTAACAACTAGCCTGTGTGTACTATAGGTATCTGTACAAGTATATAGAGTACAAATACATTGTTTTGTTTTCTTTGTTCCTTCTTCCAATATAGTAATTTTATCGCTGTCAACTGATTTTACAGTGAGACTTGTACTGGTTTCTATCTCACTTCCTGTTTCTGGCTGAAAATCTTTTGTTGTTTTTGATATAGTATCACCAACCTTTACAGATGATACTCCAAGAGATTTTAGGTCAACAATCTTGGTTTCGTTTATTTGTTCAACAGTTTCTTTTGCCTCTTCTTGTTGAATTGATTGGGAATGTTGAGGGTCGAAAGTTTCTTTCCAGTCAATCTGGTAACGATAGATGAGGTTTGTATTAGAACCGACGAGATAAACGTCTTGTCCCTGTTGAACTTTATCTAAGTCAGTGAATAGATAACCTTGATAAGGAGTCAAATGGCTAGCAATAACATAATTTCCAGCTTCGCCAACCTTGACAATATCTTCTGGATATTGTTCACCAGCTCCTTTTAGCATTGTATAGTACCCTATCCCGTGATAGATAGGTAAGCGAATTCCTGCGCTTGGGATAAAGACTCCTCCACTAGCGATATAATTAGCTTGACTAGCTTTCCAAAGATTTTCGGCAGTTGGCTCTAGTTGTGAGTCATTTCCATAATTAGGAGCATCAACTTCTTTTTTTTCATCTTTTGTCTGGTGCTTTGTAACAGAAATCCTCTCTATTGGAGTGTTTTTAAGATGATTTGCCAACCAAAATGATGGTGGATAAAAGTAAAACAAAAATGTTCCTGCAATAATTATGATAGGGATGGAATTGAAGAGAATCTTTTTAATTCTCCTATTCTTTTTTTCCTTTTTTAAAGTCATTTTGATTTACAACCTTCATTTTCCTTTTCTTTTTTTATAAATTCTATCAAAAAAAGCTGATAAAAAAATCCACAAAAAAACTATTGACAAATAAAAAGTAACACTTTTTTTATGACATATTTTATGATAAGATAGTTACAAATAATTGAAGCAAAGGAGATACGAATGGTATCCAAAAAAATTTAGCTCTAAAAAGGGGTCTTGTCTAGTGGAGACGAACTCTTTAACAGTGCTATCAAAGTTACTTCACTTTTACAGGGGGAGTTACATGACTTAAAGGAACGGTTGACTTTGATAGATGATAAATCAAAGACAGAGAAAGCTGTTTTCATCATTGATGAAACAATTGGTGAACTAGGGTCTCAAAGAAAAAGACTTAAAGATTTCGACAATTCATTTGGAAGAGATGTTCGAGAAATAGAAGATGTTTCTGTGTTAATGAGGATTGAAAAAGACTGTGAAACTCTAATTGAAAAAACACCAGATTTCAAGGGATTTTCTGAATTCTTTCTGGTGAACGGTAATGTTACGGATGAAGTTGCGATGATTGAACAGCATCGTAAAACGATTGTTCAAATTTTATCAGGAGTCATTGAAATATCTCGTTTATTCCGCTATGTGAATAAAGCTGATGCAATGTAAAAGGAGAAGAAGAGATGGATAATAGCCAAGAAATAATCAATATTTTATTGAAAAACGGAGTTGACTTTGAGGGAATTCGAGTCAATATCTCAGAGCTTTTAGAAAGAGCGAGAGAAACAGGTGACTTCAAGGATAATTTTGACTTTTATAAAGTGATTTTGCCAATTTACAAAGCAAGTATAGCTTTGGAAGCTGGGGTTAAAAATCTTGAAAGTATAGACAAAGAGTTGCTAGAAAAACACATCATCGCAATTGTTCGAGCAGAAGGACTCTTGGAACTCATGTTAGATAAGGTAACAGACAGAACTTTGGGAGCAAAAATTATTGCATTGCTTTCTCAAATCATTCCAGTTGCCTTGCTTAATGAATTACAAGGAGCAGTTCCAGAAGAATTTCTGAACAGAGAAGAACAGATTAGTGATGGAGAGCGTTGGAAGGGGGAGTAGCGAATGGATAGAAGCTATACCTCGAAGAACACTGCAAAACTAAGTATGTTTTTCAATGCAAACGATGACTTTGAGTTAGATAAACGAGAGGTTATTACTGTTCTAAAAAAATCTACACAGGAGCTAGTTGAAAATATTTCTCTGACAACTGATGAAAATGCGACGTTAAATAAATTTAACGATATCGAGGAATATGTCGATAACAAAGACAGTAAAGATGATGAAGAAACTAACAAAGATATTAAAGAAACTTTGATACTGAATTCTCCCCCTAAGCTCAAGGAAGTCGAATCTAAATCAGAGCAAGAGGGTGAGGAATACTCTAACGCCCCTATTACTTCGGATACGTTGGTGAATATTGAGGAAATTTTTATCGACAACAGTGGTGAACAAGTTTTGACTAATCGTTTGTCAGGTAAATTGATAGTTGATAAAGACAAAGAGACAGTTCGTATTTATACTACTGTTAATGCAATTTTTGATAAAGTTGAAAAAGTTCGTCAATCTCTATTAGCAGAGCTTCCCGATATGACAACTTATCTGGCTAGTAATGGCAGGAAAGAATTCAAGCAACATGAAGAAAAGAAACGACTAGAATATGAGCTTGAAGTTGCGATGAACCGCTTCCGACACATGCTAAATATGGGGAGAATAGAAAAATCTACTAGAACCAAAGTTACAACTCAGATACAGAAAAAAATTGAAATAAAAAGTACAATGCCTTATCTTACTGCCAGTGAGATAGCAGAGTTCTTTTTCAAAGAAATTTTGAGGACTGATTATCCTAAACTGTTGTTGGATGTAGATGGATTTGTTTTAAATATAGCAGGAATTACTTCTCAGAGAGAAAAAAGAAAAATCTTTGCAGGGATTGAAAAGGAATGTTATGTAGTAAAATGTGAACTCAATTTATATTTAGGTAAAGTTCAAGAAATACATGCCTTGCGAGAGTGACAAAAAGAAAGGTTAATTTTGGAATGAATAAAGGTGAAAAAGTTATTCGAGTAAAGCACGATGGAATGGAACGTAACGGATTCATAGTTGCTTTAGAGAATGGTGATGCATTGTATTCTTATAATGTTTTGGATGAATTAGAAGCAAATCCAGATGTTGAAATTCTTGGATTTACTAATTTGGATGCGGATACAGAAAGCAATTCGGATTCTAATCAGGATGAATGGCAGTCAATTGGTCAAGATGGTCAATGGCACAATGTTGACGAAGCTCAAAAAGGTGAGACCGACCCAGTGAATGTTTCTGATACACCACCAGAACCCGAAGAATCATTTAAAAACGATGAACAACAAACTAACGAGACCGTTAAGGAAGTACCAGAAAAAGCTGAAGGAGATAAAGACAGTTCTGAAACAACAAGCTCTGATGAAGAAGAGTACAAATTGCCTAGCGAAATCCTAGACAATATTGATGAATTACTTTTTTCTAAATTGAATACAGAAATTGAAACAGATGCCAATTTATCTAATCCAACGGTTAGATTGATGTATTCTCAGCAAAAATCTACTCTAGGGACTCTGCTTCTTTTGTTAGGGAAATCTACTGAAAAAGATAAAGCAGAAGCTAGGAAATTATACGTTGATTACCTCAACAATTCGTTCTATCAAGAGCATAAAGAAGAACTTGATGCGTTGTTGAACAATGCTAATGAAAATATTAGTATTTCAAGACAAGTTGAAGCACTAAAAGACCTCCTGTTGGATGAATATAGACAACAAAAGGATGCCTATCTTGGAGAAGTCTTAGCAAGAGAAAGTCAAAATTATGACAATTTGAATCTTCCAACCCTACAAGAAATATGGAACAGGAAGAGCAGAGATTGTTCTCTGGAATCCGTGAAAGTAACATTGAAGCTGGTTATTTAGCAGACACACTTAATGAGTTAGCTCTTACAGCATTTGCGAATGAAGATAGTACACCAGAATCTATTGCAAAGATGTTGAGATTTGTTGACACAAAGAAAGAATATGCTGAATTCATAGAGCAAGCAGAAATGATACAACCACAAGTTCAACAAGCCACTCAACCTCAATCGGTTCAATCAAATGCCGAAGATATTCAAGAAGTTAGTGTTGAATCGTCTTCCTCAGAAGACGCTGAACGACATACTGCTGTTGAGTCTGTTGAAGATGAAGTGGACTCAACTTCTGAAGAAATCCATCATGACGAAGAGTCTGAAATTGAAGAATCTGAGGAAGAAAATGAATCAGAAGATGTTGACGACGCAGATGACGATGATGACGATGATGATGATGATGATTCAGAAGATGAAGAGGAGGAAGATGAAGAATCTGAATCCAAGGATACCAAAGAAGATAAAGCTAAGAGTAAAACTGGCATCAAAGAATTGTTTTTAAATATATTTCGTAAAAAAGCAAAAGAAAAATCAAATTCTGATGAAGAAGAAGATTTAGAGGACTTTGATGACCCTGACGAAGACGACGATGATGACGAGGAGGAACTTGTAGAAGTAAAAAAGCCCCAAAAAGGAGAAAAGGCTTCTTCAAAAAATGAAAAACCTAAATTTCCATTGATTCCTGCAATTGCAACAGGAATTACGATATTAATTCTAATTTTTGGGACTGCAATTTGGTTTGCGACGCAAGGAAATAGCAATCAAAAACAAGGCAATGCTCAACAAACTACTCAAACAGCTACTTCAAAATCTGATTCTTCAAATAGTTCTAGTGAATATACTGCGAAAAATCATTATGGTTTCAAGGTTGGAGATAGCGTAGATGTTACAGTAAGCGGTTCAAGTGCTAATGCTACTATTACAGAATTTGATAATGACGGGAATGCCTTGGCTACTACAAGTGGAGGAAAAACAATTCTTATCAAATCAGAAACTCTAAAAATCAGCTCATGAAAGCAAAAACTGGAGTATTCAAATAGGAGAGTAAAATGGCAGTGATGAATTTTGAACAATTTGCAATCAAAGCAGATTTATCAGATGACAAATACCCTTACTCAAATTTATCTTTCAATTCAAGGAAATGTATAAAGTATGGACTGATATTTAGTGCAATTTCTGGAATTGTAACATATGCTATCAGAAACCTATTATATTATATAGCCCAAAACACACAAAATTCAGAGACCGCTACTAACGCAACTGCTACTACTGCCGATGCTACTAGTGGCGGTTTTCAAAATATGTTACCAAATTTTGAACTTCCTAAAATTGACTTTGTTGGGGGGTTGTTAGCATTTCATGATTGGTTGTCTCCGATATTTAATTATTTGATATGGTTCACAGTAATTAGCATAGCTGTATATCTATTTAGTTTAATACGGAGAAATCAAAGTTTTGAGCGCAATGTAATCGCCAATGATAGGATTGCCAGAATTACCAAAATGCTTCTAGTTGATAGTTTGAGCATTGATGATAAACTGCTTGAAATACGAAGAAGCAATTCTGGAGATGGTAAAGGCTCGAAACCAATGAGTTTGAAGGATAAAGTTGAGAAAGAGAGTCTTATTGCATTAAAAAAGATGAAAGTATTTGTGAATACGAGAGAAAATTTAGAGGGAGGAGAAATTCGTCAACAATATAGAATTGTGATTCAATTACCTACTCGAATTGATAGTCGAGAATCTGTAATAAAGATGACCGAGCAACTTGAAAATGCAGGTACAACGGTTCTAAATGGTGAAGTAAAATTTGGTGGTGGTGTCATATCTGACGACCGAAAGTTCTTGATTTTTAGAGCTTGGCTGAGAGTTGATAATAAATTTGACCATTCTCAAGAGGTTGTTAAACAGTATGTTGAAAGAGATGACCTTGACACGGTTTTTCCTCTAAGTTTATTTGTAGATAACCAAGAAAAAATCAAGTCAATTCAAGCGAAGGCGTTTCAATGGGGAAAACGGACGGCAAGTTCACTTGATGCTTTTGTAACGACTAAAAAAGTTCAAGCAACACGTAAGAGTATTATTGTCGGTGCAACCTCTGTGTTGTATACATATGAGCTTGCTCAAGGAACAGAATTGCCTCAAGTTGATAAATTAGGCGAGGTATTGGATAGCGTCTACAGAACTAAAGGTTCAATGGTACAACTATCAGCAGGAGATATTTTGATATCTCTTCCATTGCCTAAAGAATTTGTAACACCTATTGATACAGCGACGATGTTTATCGAAGCCTTTTGGCAAGTAGAAAAAGAGTAAAAAGGAATAAAGAGAAAATGGCAAAACTATCTAGTATTGTAAAAGAGAAAAAAAAGAAAACAGAAGAACAGAAAGCCAAACAGAAGAAAATTATTGTGTATTCTGTCGCTGGCTTTACTGGTGTTGTATTGTTACTAGGAGCTTTTATAGGAGGACGTATGACAGCTCCTCAACAAAGTTCTGTATACGTGGCTGATAAAGTTCAGACAGCCCCTTTTCAACAAGCGGTAGACAGTTCTAAGGATGGGCAAATAAAGGCGTTGACCTCTTCGCTGAATTCGTTATCTGATAGTACAGGTATTTCAAAATTTCTTAATCAGGTTTTCAGCACAGGTTCGGGAGATAAAATTTTTGAAGAAGACAACACAAAGTTGGCTTCAAAATACACGTTTTTAACTTCTATCACTGAAACAAACACCAAACTGGGTGCTGACTGGACTAACGCTTTTAAAACGCTTGTTAATTTGACTGATAAAAGCGAGCTTGACAAAGTTCAGACGGAGCTTGCGAATGTGACTACTGTTCCTGACTTAGTTTCCAACTATGTGAATACAGGTTTCCCTAAACTGAACAAAGAAGACCAATCTGACTATGGGGTGGTTGGTAATGTTGTTGCTTTTCCAGTCTCAGACCTATCTGAGACGGTTATCAAGATGAAAAAGACAGATAATACTACTGATGCGAAAGTTGAAAGTGTTGGAAAGCAAGGAGATATTACTTACTATGTTTTCGTTCCTGTAACGAAAGCAGAAAAGCAGAGTGTGTTAATCTACAATGTAACAGCACAACCTTTCTCTGAAATTTCAAAAAATACGAATGTGGGTCAAATGTCGGCTGTTCAGTTTGTTGGAGAATTATCAAATACTGATTTATCTAATTTATTCAAAAAGAATGATGAAACCAATAAAGAAAGTAAAGAGCAAAAGTCATCTGAACCTAAAAAAGCAGAGCAATAGAATAAGGAATGAGAGAGATGTATGATTGGATTGAGAGAATTATTAACGGTATAGGAGAATGGTTTCAGCAATTGATTGAAGACACAACTCAGTGGATTTTACAGAATCAAGGGGCACTGGCAACTATAGGAACATTTGTTTTAGTGGGAATGGTTGCGTATGTTTTCTTGTTTGATGACAGCAAATAAAAGCACCTACTTAGCATAGGTGCTTTTTCCAGTATTGAAAAGTTTTTTTGAGAAAGAATATGTTGTATAATTATTTTAAACCCAAATTCAAAGTTCAGGAAAGGTTAATATGGAAAAAAATCAAAAAGTAAAAACAGCGTTTAAATGTGTTGTGGTATTGAGTGTTCTAGCCTTAACCCCAGTAATCGTTAATGCAGATAATGAAGATGGGGGATATGTTGTTCAAGAGGACAAAACCGAATGTATACCGCATGTAAAATCAGACAATGGAAAAACCAAAAAAGATGGCTCTAGCAACGGACAAACTGCTAACGGTCAAGGAGATTGGTTGACAGAAGGGACAGAAGAGTATAAAGTTGCCAAACAAATCTATGATACACTAGTTAATGATTATGGGACATCAGGAGCTTTCGCTGTAGGAGTTCTATCAAATGTTCGTGGAGAGAGTAATTTTATTCCTGATGTGATGGAAGGTGGAGTTAGAGCTGGTATGAATACACCAGATGGTTCTTCGTACAACTCTGCAAATCCCGGTGCAGAAGGTGGTGGAGGATTATTCCAGTTTACAGGATATTCAAAATTTTCTCATTCAAAATGGTGGAAGGGACGTGCTGGTTCGGACGGCTGGGCAGTTGAAAATCAAGTTGATGCAGTTTGGGGACTTGAGTTTGGTAATCGTGCAGTAGAACTCTATTTCTCTCGAACAGGTAAAAATAATTTCAGTAAGGTGGAAGATTTGATTTCCACTGATGACCCTGCTTTGGCATCTGAATATTTTCAAATGGCATATGAAAGACCTCAATCGTTCCATGCAGAACGTGCTGAATGGGCAAAACAAGCGAATGCTGTTTTTAACAAAGATAATAAAAAAGCAGATAGTTCTAAGTGGAAATTTGACGGAGCAAGTAATAATAGTAGTGTAGTTGATGTTAAGGGCAAAAAGAGTAATAAAAAAGGAACTGAAAACATAGACTGTAACGCTTCTGAAACGACTAAGGTCAAGAAAACCGATGGAGGAGCTTGGGGGAATGATGGGACTGGTAGTCACAATCAACAGCCTTCAGGTTGGGGGATTGCATATACTCCAGATGAACTCCCAGACGATTTGAAACCTTACGCCCTCAATCCTGAAAGTTTGGGAATGAAATATGGTGGGGTGTATACCAATTCTCTTACTGCTCCAAATAATGATGGCTGGATTGACTTTGGTTTTAGTTCGGAGTATGCAGGACAATGTACAGAGTTGGCATCGACTTTAGCATGGCATATCTGGATGAAGGGTAGCGACCATCTTCTTCATACAAATGGTAATGGAGGGGATGTAGCAGGCAATATGGCTAGTGCTTTTGGAGGAAAGGTGACACATGAGCCAAAGGCAGGCGCAACTTTTAGCGAACGCAATGCTGGGGCAGGACACGTAGGGATTGTTTCTCATGTGTTTGAAAATGGAGATATATTGATTATCGAGCAGAATACCCCTAAATCAGGCTCTAGTATTGGCAAACCAAATACTTGGGACTATCGTTTAATAGCTAAGGCAGATGTTGGAACACAATGTAATGCAGGTTTCTTTTATGCTGGTGATGTTGGGTATACTGCAAATCCCGATGCGAAAACAATGGGTAAATAAAAACGTAAAAACATTGCATCTAATACAATTTTATGCTATAATTGTTTTATATAATAAAAATATTATAAATAAAAAGGAGAAGTCATGAAAGGAAAAAAGAAAATGATTTATGGGGGAATTGGTTTGTTTTGTGTAGTTGCTCTTGCAGGAGGAAGTTGGTACATGTTGGGGCGTTCGTCAAAAGAAAACACTGATAATCCTTCTCAAACAGAACTTTCAGTTAAAAAAACAGATAAAAAATTAGATGATGGGAAAAATATGAACGGAACATCTAAAATTATCACGAAGTCCTCTAACGAAGGTTATCAATTTGAAGATAACGGGAGTGGAGGGAAAGAACCTTTGAGTGATGAAGAGTACCAAAAAAACATTGATAAAAATTCTACAGTTGGAAACACAGTAGAAACAGTAGATGGAAACACAACAAGAGTTGTTGAAGAGAGAATTAGAGAGGCTATTTCTTCTTTCCCTAAAATCAATCCATCAGCCAGCTCTAGCCCAGAGATGTATCAGTTTTACGAGGTATCAGAAAAATACTTTGGTGACAAATCAAGTAAAATTCGAGAGTTGCAAAATCTAATTCAGACAAACAATGTAGAAGTGTCTACCATCAATCTTGGTAAATTACCTGATAGAAACAAGGTTGCTTACGAGTTTGTTCTTTCGAATAGTGAAAACAAAGAACAGCTTGGTTATGTGACGGGTGAATATGATTTGGAAAAACGAATTCTGAATGTTTCTTATGCTACAAAATTAAGAGATGGTCAGATTGTCACTAATAAATTTTTAGATGCTCACAAGCAATTTTAAGCGAGGAGAGTTCTATGACTAAACGAAATAAAATTATTATATATGTTGTCGGAGTTGTTTTGTTTGTTGGATTGCTTAGTGCAGGGGTGTACCTATTCTTAAACAATCAACATTCCAATAAAACTCAGGAAGCTCCATCTTTAAGTTACAGCAAAGGTAAAGTTGAAGAAGCGAGTTCGACAAGTAGTTCAGAGAAAGAGACAAGTTCGTCAAGTTCGGAAGAACAGACTGCTCCGACGGAATATAGGATTCTTGACCATTTGGATGAAATCAAGAACACTGTTAGAAAGTTAAATGACTTTTCAAATGGAACTACTAATTATTGGAACAGTGTTCGGAAAGAAATGACTGATAAATGGGGAATCTCTGTTTCAGATAATACAAAAGGTGGTTTTGGAGTATTTGATGTTGGAGAGAATAAACAAGAAAATGTTTTGTCAGGAATTGTAACCGAAATCAAATATGAAAAAGTTAGTGAAACAGAAATCAAGTTTCGCCTTACTGCTCGAACAGGTCGAGCAGGGGTTGTAGATAATGACCTTGATTATACTGCAAAAGAAGTTCGTTCAGCAATCAAAAGAAGCGGAAGAGATGTAGTGGTTGATTACACTTTAACGATTAATAATGATGGTAAAACGGGTACTTTAACTCACGCAGGAGGTCAATGGTGGTAAACTTGACAAAAAAACAAGAAAGAGATAAGATATTTTTGTAGGTTTTTAAGCCTAAAATACGCTAAGACATCAAAAGGACTTTCTCACTTGATTGAGAAGTCTTTTTGTTTTAAAGTTATTGATAAAACAGAGAGTTCTTTCTGAAAAAGGCTCTCTTTTTTTTATATCTTCTACGTGATATAATAAAACATGTACAGTTGATGACATAATTGGTTGTAGTTGAAACTAGATAACTCCCAAGGTTGTAGTCTTCTGAATAAAAGAAAGGAGGATTTGTCATGAGCAAATCCAAAAACAAAAATTTCAATCGCACACAGGTCAAAGACCTTAATCCAAATACTCAATCTGAAACAGTTCAGAGTCCTAAATCTAAGAGAACTATTGGATACTATACTACGAAACTTATTCAATGCATCATTGGATTGCTTGAGTTAGGCTTGTCATTTAACTTTTTGACTAATTTTTTGAACGCTATGGTAAGTAATGTCAAATTGACTAGTTTGAATCAAATCACCACCATCACGGCAGTAAATGTATTTGTGCTTTTTGTTGGGATGAAATTATCTTGGGAATTATTTAAAAAAATTGTTAAATATGATTTTCAAAACAAAGTTTTTCGTGCAACTCAGAGCGATATGATGAAAGAAGCTGAACGTGAAGAATTGTCAAATGTCAAAGAAACAGCAAAGGGTTTTGTTCAAGCTCTTGGATTTGGAAAGAAAGGATAAAGTTCTTAAATGGCTAAGGATAAAGAGACAAATAATAACGATTTATCTGACAAGATAATTGGAACAGCTAAAGGTCTGGGAAAGACAACCAAAAAAGCTATAGCTAATAAAGTTGATAAAAGTACAACAGGCATGGAAGGCTCTATCTTTTATGTTTTTCGTTGGTTGATTGCGTTCTTTGGAGAACTAGCAAATATTGTTAAAACGTACTTTGCAGAAAGAAGAGAGTATAAAAGGATAGAGAAAGAAGAACATGATAGAGGAGAATAATAATGGCAGAAAATGTAAAGCAAGAAAAATCGGTTGAAGTTAGACCAGAATATCGAAGCAACTACAAGTTCATGACGAATATTTTAAAATCTTCTACTGAGAGACAAATTTATGTACCTCAGTTAAAAAAGATTACTATTGATGGACAAGTAACTATCATTCGAATTTTCGTAGCAGGTGGAGCATTCACTATAGGATTGCTATTATTCTTTATATCATTAGGAAATGTAAATTTAATCCCCTATACACTTCTGCCAAAACTTTTGATGTTAATTGCTTACACAGTTCTAATCTGTATCTACCTAATTGGCTCTCGTGAACGTTCCATGCTTTCTACCGTTCTATCTTTTTTAATTAGTTTAGCTGGTACAAAAACAACTAACTTTTTTTAGTAGCTTAGGTATTAAGAAAAATGGAATTAAGGAAGACGGCATCATAGAATTCGATGATGAAATCAGTCCATATGGGATTGCAGTAGAAGTAGTTGGTAACTTGCAAAAAACAATGTTGCCAAGCGTATCGTTGCAGAATCAACAGTTAGTTCACGACCATTTAGTTGACAGAAGTCCGTCGGGGACTGAATTGATGATTTCTAGTATCAAACAAACAAGTGTTGAACCACAACAAAGGGCTTTGAAAAGTATCATTAAAGAATACAATAAACCCGAAAATGCAGGAGATGCTTGGCGAAAGGTAATGGCTCGTTCTAACTTTGATTTCATTGAAGAAAATGTCAAAGGAAGAGAATATCAGATTTCTCAAGTCCTTATTTTGAGAAATGAAACATTAGAAGCGGTTGAAAAAGATTTTCAAAATCTGCAAAATATTGCTTATAACGGTTTATATGCTCGCATTAAGAGATTGAATACTAGAAAAGATGTAGAGAAAGCATTATTACCTATCACTGATGTAAAAGTAAGAAGGCAGAGGAAGAAAACAGGGAATAATATGGTAGCTCCTAAGAAAAAAGCTAAAGTAAAAATCCCTAAAAAGAAGAAAGTAGACAAGTAATGGCAAAAAAAAAATCAAGAAAAAATTTACGAGAAGAAGTATATGGAACAAAAATCAAGAATTTTCAAAGTAAAAAAAGAGGTATTGGTTTATCTAAGCAACCATATCTCTTGACTCCTTCTTATGTTCACCATGGAGGACGAGCTTTAGGTGTCTTTCGTTTATACGCTCGTTCGGGAACAAATCGAAACATGTCTTTCTTGGATGTAATTGACATTATGCCATTACAGACGGAAGATGGTGTAAGTATCTTCTTTTTGGCAGATGACAAAGTTATTAACTTTACTGATAAGAAGAAGGTCATTGAGAAACGAAGTCGTGATAATAAGATGGCGCTATCTCAACTAGAAAAGGAAGAGAATAAGAAGGTTAAGACAGGTGAACTTGACGAAGGAACAGTTCGTACTCGTTTGTTGGAATATCAAGATTATGTTGAGTATGATAATCTTAGAGATAACGCAAGTCCAATTGTGGTTTATCGCTGGAGATTAGTCATTGTTGCAGACACAGAAGAGATGGTAGAGCAACAGTTAGAAGCTCTAAATAGCTATTTGAACAAACGACACGACGGTTTGCAGTGGGATGCTGTGGCTGGTGAACAAGGAGAATATTTTAGTGGTTTGTATAAAAACCTTCCTATGGATAGTGAGAATTTTACCAGTACAGGAGACAACTATACTGGTTTCCATCTTGGGTTAAGTTCAGGATTGATGGATGAAGATGGGATATTGATTGGTCGAGACGCATTGTCTCTGACAGGTTCAAGTTCTTATTTTGATTTTAATACTTATACAAATGGGGTAGCGTTTATTTCTTCACCAAGTAGCAGTCGTATTCCATTTTATGTCAGAGAGGACGAGAAAAAGCCAGTTCCAGCAAGTTCGATTTGGGGACAGGCAGTTGCTAACCATATTACAATTAATGGACATAGGGCATTTCATATCGTCTTAAACGATTACGATTATTTTGAGAAGAACCGTTTTTACAGACCTGAAGAAACAGAAGAAATTTTCAAAAGGTATCCTATGGAGCGCTTCACAATTAATGCAATGCAGGGATTTGGGGTAAAAAGTGAATCAGGAGCTATTTATTCTCGTTTAAAACAAAAAATTGTAGACTTATTTGACATCATGTCCGATTTAACTCAAACTCCAGCAGAACGAGCAGTCATTTTAAAGGCTGTCGATAAATTCTATTTAACTCACCAGTTATGGCGACCAGATGGAGATGTAAACTGGAATTTAACAAGAATCACGGATATTGAAGACCCAGAAAACTACCCAACTATGGCAGGTCTTGTCAGTGAGTTTGTAACGATGATGCAAGCGGTATTGGCTGATGGACGGGAAATACAAGCAGACCGTATTGAAACCATTAGCACGAACTTAGAAGATAGTCTGACAACTTATAGAAGTATACTTGGAAAACCAACAAGTGTAAATCTGTCCCTAAGACTGTTCCACAAATATTCTATGAATTTAAAGGAATTGATAGCGATACAGTTAAAGCTATTCAATTTATTAATTCATTGGAATATATTTATAATGAGGCTGAGGAGGGAGATGTAGTAGTTATTCATGGTGTGAATAAACTTGACCCTCGTGTTGTGAATATGGCTTATTCAACGATTAACAATGGAGTGACGCACGGAATTAGAACTGTGATGACGTTTGATACAATTACAGGTAGAAAATTACGGAATGGCAAAAGTGCAGATTTCTTTGATTTAAAAGGCTCTTACTATGATGATTTAGATGCGGATATTGATTGGATTATCGCTGGTTCAATGTTGCCAAAAGAAGTTGAAGGATTTAAGGAGGCGCTGAACCAAGAATTAGGTCGAGGTGTAGAAGAAAATCTTCAATCTAAGATAATGAATAAGTATCTTATTCACCGCAGAAGAGGGGCTATTAATAACTTTATATATGGTAGTCCATTTATTTAGAAAGGAGATAAAATGGCTTTATTTGGAGATAATTCAAAAAGGACAAAAACAGTTCAGCGTTATGTTATAACAGCTATTGTATGCACGGTAATTATTGCACTGTCCATTCCCATGATTTTTGTAGGCAGGAGCAGATATTTTACGAAAGTAGAACGTTCATCCACGCCTATTGGAACGGCTCTGACCTTCCCTAAAAGCAGTGCTAGTATTACTTTAAAAGGGTTATATACTGATAAAAATGAAAGTGTGTTGCTTGTAAGGTTACATAGAGATGAACAGACAGCAGGTCTCTTGCCGTCTAAAGGGACATCTTATTCGATTAGTATTGCGAATAAACAGCTAGATAATTTAAAAGAATATCCAATTTTATTTGATAGCACAACTAAAGACGGAGATTTCTTGTTGGCGATTCCAAAACCAAATGAGGATGTTTATACTGTTTTTGTATCAAATAATGTAGATGAATTGAATTTGACTACTGAAAATAGTGTGAATTCTGTATCAGGGGAACGAAGCATTGAAAGTGCGATTGCAGGATATGAAATTTCAAGTGACACAGGGATTCAAAAACTGCTCAGAATTCAAATGTTTTAGCTTTTCGTGTCGCTTTGAAACCATATTTAAATGGCAATCAATATGCTGTTACTAAAATCAATAAGAATTTGATGAAAGGGAAAGAGTTTGATGTCAAGGAAGCCTATAATAGCATCTTTATTGAACCAATCACTGAGAACACAAATTCTTTGATTAGAAAAGCTCAGCAAAAAATTGCTGGCTATACTAAACAGCAAAACAAGTGGAAAGAAGAACTTTCGGAAGACGCTATTCAAGTTCTTAATCAGCAACTGTTGATTAAGAATGGCTCTGAAACAGCAGATAATTCAGATAATAGTAGTTCAGATACGCCTGTTTTAGCTGACAATAATAAGAAGTTGTCAAAACAAGAACAAAGTATTATTCAAAACATCCTCAGTACAGAAGATAATAAAAAGAGGATAGAAGAAAATATTACCAAGTTAGGCGAACAACTAATTCGAGTTCAAAAATCTGGAGAAAGTTCAGAGTTATTTAGTAGTCCTCTTGAAAAAGCTGGCGTTTTAAATACAGAATATTTAAAGCAAGCTAATGAGAGGGTACAGGAACAAGCAAAAAAAGAATAAGAAACAATAAAATCTCACTGAAAGCAGTGAGGTTTTTTTTGAGTTTGTTTTGTGATAGAATAGGAATATCAAAAAGTAGAAAGAAGAGAATTTATGTGGGACACTTTATGGAAAGATGAAGAGTTTTTGACGGCTTTCAATTCATACAATAGTCGAATCAACAATTCACTTGAAATTCTTAAAGAAAAACCCTATGACGCAATTGGACGAGATGAAGATTTATTTGACTTGAATGTTTATATGGAGAGACCAGAAACTCCAGTAGTAGCCTTATTAGGTAAAGCTGGAGTCGGGAAGTCTGCATTGATTGAAGAATATGCTAAGCAAATTAATTATAACAAACTGGTTAATAAAACAGGTCATAAGTTTTTAATTTTATCTTTGCGAGCAGGTGTGTTTGGAGCGATAGGTACAAATAAGCTCCAAACAGAATTAGCTAATATATTTAACGAAGTAGAAAAACTAGAAAAATTGGCTCAAAAAAGGCTACAGGATAATAAAGTTCACTTCATAGTATTTATTGATGAATTTCATTTGATAGTGACTATTTTTGGAGCAATGACAAAAATGGGTGGAGATATTGCAAAGGATAGATTAGCAAGACCGCCAATTCGAGTAGTAACAGCTACGACAGATAGAGAATACAACGAGTATATTGCTACTGATAAACCATTTAAAGAACGGTTTCAAGAAATGAATATTCGAGAATTACCTAGAAAGGTTGTTCTTGAGATTTTAAGACAATATTATCGCCAAAAAGCTCCTGAGTTAGATGTTCCAGATGATTCTTTACTTGAGTTGATTTACGAAGTAGGTCGAGCCTACCTTACAGAAAATGCAGAACCTCGTAAAAGCAAGAGTATGGTCGAAACTATGATTGGTTATACTAGAGCCACAGGTGATAGACCCACTAGAGCTGTCGTTGAATATTTCTACAGGAAGCAAAAAGGTATTGAGCTTAATATCCGTATTGACAGGATGAAAGTTAGAGAAACAATTGATAAGCGTGTTAAAGGTCAAAAAATGGCTATCTGGACAGCGAAACGAATGGTTAATCAACTTGCATTTCCGTTGGATAATACAAGTAACAAACCTATGGCTACAGCTATGTTTACAGGGCCAACTGGAGTTGGAAAGACGGAGCTAGCTAAATCAATCACAGAAGGAGTGTTTGGTGATGAGAAGGCAATGTTCACAATGAATATGCCAGAGTATTCACTGAAAGAAAGCGAGCCACTTTTTCGAAAGCGTTTAGGAGAGCATCTGAGACGGTATCCTCACACTTTAATTTGCTTGATGAGTTAGAAAAAGCTCATCAAGTAATCCTTGATAACCTTCTGTATATTCTTGATGAAGGTTTAGTACGATTTGATTATCAATCAGTAGATGGCAAAATAGGTACAACAACGGTATCGTTGAGAAACACCATTATAATCGCAACTACTAATGCTGGTCATGAAGTATTCAATAAGGATGCGAAGTATAGAAATAACGAAGTTGATATGAAAGTTGCTACAAGACAACTTCTTGGCGCATTACGAAACAATTTGATTTCTGGAGAAACTAAGTTCCGACCAGAATTTCTTGGTCGTTTCAAGAGGATTATTCCATTTACAGCTCTCGACCAAAGGACACTTGTTGAGATTGGGGAAGTAAAACTCTCTAGTATGCTCATGAAATTGAAACAGAAGTATCAAATAAATGTTCATCTAAAAAAACCAAAGGATTTTGCTCACGGAAATGAAGGTATAGTGTTTAATACTACAGATGTTAATTACTATATTTCAGCAAAACGGGTAAATGAGATAGATGCTCAACAAGGTGGAGCACGTAACCTAGACCGTGAATTGAATGACGAGATTTATGATGAAATATTAGAAAAAATGGTGGAATATGACGGAGTTTATGATTTCAAAATGTACATGTCTGAAGATAGTGCAGTTTATAAAAACGTAGATGTAAATAATGGGGGTGTTATTATTGAACCAGCATAAGAAAAAGAAAAGAATAATTCTCTATTCAACATTAGCTTTAGTAGGAATAGGCTTATTAAGCGGTATTCCACCAACAAATAACATAATCTCTCCTCAAACGATTTATGCTGATGAATACAATGTAAACAGTGAAACTGCTGATGATAGCATTGCTAAAGCATTACAAGAGAACATCAGTGGCGATAATGGAAAAAATACAGATGATGAAAAAAGCACAGGACAAACTTTAAGTGCTTATCAGGGAACAAAAACACTTGATGGTGATATTGATAACCCTAGTTTGTTACCTAGTTATTTTTTCACTACTGGTCAAAATCCCGATGGTGCTATTGATAAAAATTCTATACCTTTAAAAGACTTGGTTCGATACACTGAGTCAAACTTAAATGTAGATTCTAACAATGATACGAATACAGGTGGGGGGACTTATGGGAATTTAGGAACTCCTAAAGGAAATTCTGGAAATGCCTCAAGTTATCAATTAGCAAACGACATCCAAGCGCTTTACGAATTGAACTTTGTTAGCCCCAAAAAACCCGATGGTTTGATAATGGGTACAATTAAATGGTTGTTTAAGTCTGTTGAAAAAACTTTTACAATGCAGACATTCTCTCTAAATATGGGAAAATTTGGAGCGACATTATTTGATTTTTCAAACTCTATAATTTCTGCTATCGGTTATGCTTTAGACAATCTAAATCCAGTGAGATGGTTTGACGAGACACAAAAATCGCTAACAAATGGCAAAGGATTTGTAAATAAAATCATAGATGCCAGCGCCTCAAGTATTGGTGTTAATCCAGAATTCCTAATGGGGATTGGGAGAATTGTATTCATCTTTATTGTGGGAATTGGCGTTATTCGAATGATGTGGAGTGTACGAAATCATGATTTTCGAAACTTCCTAACAAATAACAAGTCATTTTTGTTTAGAATTATCACTATATTTGGTCTTTTGCCAACAGCTATTGGCGTTTCTAATACAATAGACAGTTGGTTTAAAGGAGTTCAAAATAGTTATAATAGTGTTTCGTTCTTTTCAGATAAAATCACTATTAACACGACAAAATTTTCAACAACACTGAATTTGAATATGTCTCCTCTCAGAAAAGGAGACACCTCTAGTAGATTGTTAGATGCAAAAGAGTTGAAAAACGCATATAGTATTGATGAAGATAGTATTCAAAAGTTAAATCAGGAAATTAATTATCGTTGGAATTTGTTACAAGGTAACAACAGTGATAAAAAAGCGAGAAATACTAACGCTTCTAAGGCGACTGAAATTTTTGATGAGTTATTGAATCCAAATTACGTAACTGTTGATGCTTACTCTAACGCTATTAGAAATTCTAAAACAGATGACATTGCGCCTTCCAAGATGGAAGTTGGTCTCATAGGTGATACTAAGGTTAATATGGCTAGTCGAGGATTTACGGCAGGTAGTAGAGACGGAACAGTAGAACTTCCTGACAAGATGTCTCAAAACGGCAATGGTAATTTTCTCTTTGTGGACAATACAGGCTTACAAAGTATTATTCAAAAAGTCAAAGCTAATCTTACTTTGTTTGGTTTGACCGAAGAGAAAGCGGATGAAGAGACAATAGCAACGCTTATCTCAGGTAACATTCTTTACAACAATATCGCTAATAAAAATTATGTTTATGTGAATCAATTATTCTCTGGCGGTGATTTGACTACTGAAGGAGTCGATGCGGTCGGAGGTAAATTGAATGATTTACTAAAAGGAATGATTGAAGGCGATAACGGGAAGCAAGCTGGTAAATTATTTAGTTCAAATGCATCTCGAATCGGTGTTATCAATTACCATGGTTCAGGAACTGGGATTGGCGTTTATTCTAACAGTTCAAATGCTATGACACCAAGGAAAATTTCATGGGATAGACCAGCGTCATATCTTTATGGAGTTAGTAACCAAAAGGGTTATAGCAATGCCAATAATTACACATTCGCAAATCTGTCAAATAGTGACTTGATTATCAATTACATTAGTGGGGAGTTGTTGAATTTTGGCTTCACAACGATTGATAATGATGAATTAAAAGATATAGTAGCAAAATCAGGTGATGCATTAATTCCGTCTGCTGATTCTAGTTCTGGAGACAAAGGTACAAAGGGAAAAGGAAAGAATTTTGATGCTGAGTCTAAGTTTGCTTACTACATGTTGGCGAATGCACGTGATATTGCTATTAGGAATAAATATCAAGGGATTACAAACCTTAGTGGAACAAGAGGCTATTCATTTAGTAACCAAGGCGTTGTCATTCTTTTACAATCATACTTGCAAGATGGCACACTTAACTTTAATGGTGTACAAACTACTCCAGATGCTTCTGCTTCTAAAAACAAACCGCTAGAGATGGAGTTAGCTATGCTAACACGACGATTCCTAACGTTGGATTAGGAGACCTTGCGAATAGAACGTATTATTTTGGGTCAACTTGGCTAGCAGTTGGGGTTATTTCTCTGATTGTTTTAGGTACATTCTTTAAATTACCATTCTTTACTGCAATGGGGAAAGTAGTCACTCATTTCGTTAAAGGACAGTTTCTTGGAGATATGGCGAGTGGTTTAACATTCTTGGTATATTTCATTGTTTTGAAATCTTCTCAATTCTTTGCCTATCTAACAATTAACTTTGCTACTTTAGCTTCTTCAGCAGTATTGACTTGGATTAAGAACTTGATTAATATATTGGGAAATATAGAAACGGGTAATTTTTTAGGAGATGTTGCACTATGGGGAGCGAAAACTATATTAGGTGGTTTCGCCAATAATTCGTTTATTATGGCATTAATCATTCTTTATGTTATGTCTTACCCAATAATGAATACTCAATTTGGAAAGAAGCAGGTCAAAATTCCACTCGCATCTATTATTTTAGTTATGCCACACATTATGGCTATGGCGTTTGAAGAAAGCATCTACAGCCTTCGTGTAAAAGCCTATGGTTCAAGAGCTGGTGTAAGTTTCTTTGACCGAGTGAGACAAAGAGCTAAAGTTAAATCCGCCTCTGATATTAAAGATGAGATTGTCGATGATGCAAAACGAGTTGGTAAAGGAATCAAGGATACTGCAATGGTTGCTGGTGGTGTAGCGTTGATGGCTACTGGTGCAGGAGCAGGACTTGGTGCTAATTTGGCGGCTCAAGGAGCTGGTGGACTTCTTGGTGGAGGAGTTGGAGCAGACGGTCTTCCTCTTCCAATAGGGGAGGTTGATAATACAAATCTTAATGGATTTGGAAATATGGTTCAAACATTTGCTAACCAGCTTTGCCACATGCGCAAGAAGATAGTGAAGAACTTGGGGTGTTCGGTCAAACTCCTTCGGATGAAGAACTTCGTGAATATACAGAAGATGAAGCTAGAGAAATGGAACTCAATAAAGAGTTAGACAGACTGAACGATAATATGGATGAACCTCAAGTAATCGAGGGACAACCTTTTAATACAGGCAAACCAGTTGTTGATGAAGATGATAATATCGGATTTGTTAAACCTGTTGAACCTATTGAGGCAGAAATTATAAATCCAGAAGACATGAATCTTGAAGGTACAACTCTTGACTTGCCTCAACAACCTGAGCTTGATATGGCTGTTGCAGGGGCGTTTAGAAAAAGCGTCAGAAGAATTTGAAGATGTTGGTATAGATATAAATAATTCCGAAAAAACAATGCCTGAAGACGACTCTATTGAAAATCGAGTGAGAAATCAATATCGAATCCCAGAAGAAGGTGATAAACCGAAATTTGGAGACGTTGACATTGAAGCTGATAATGCAACAGTTGAGGGAAATAATTTTACAGCAAGTAGAATATCTGCGGATGCTGTAGAAGCTAAAGAAATGGGTTCTGAAGGGACTTATTCAAAACCTGAACAAGGTGCTGGCAACAATGATAAGCAAGTAGAATCGAAGAAACCTCTTACTAGAGAAGAAATTCGTGATAGAGACAAAGAAAGTCTTGGGAAGCTTGGAAAACTTGTTGCAGAACATAGCGATTCTAAATATCAACAAAAACTGGATGCTAAAATTGCTAAAGAGCAAGAGAAAGCTCTTGACCCTAAAAATATAGCTTCTGAAAATTACAAAGCGTATAAGAAGGCAATCCGTGAAGAATATAAACGAGTTATGTCAGACCCTAACGCAAGTAAAGAAGAAAAGAAACGTATCACTCAAGAGTACGTAACTTTCCAAGAAAAAGGCGTTTCAGAAGCTAAAAAAGACGGAGTGCACTGGACTAATAAGCCAGTTGATACAGCCAAGGCAGTTGGTAAATCAGTTGACGAAGCTCTTACGAGTGCGGAAGCAAGATTGCAAAAAGCCAAACAAGTTACCCTTGAACCTAAGACGTACATCAATATTGGAAATGCAGTTTCTGATGGTATGAAGCAAGGTGCACAAAGCACAGCTAAAGCTGTAAAAGAAGGCGTTGACAATGTTAAATCTGGCTATGCTAAAGATAAATTCATTGTTAATATGCAAGAGGCTGGTCATAAGGTTAAAGATGTGGCTCAAAATGTTACTAACAAAACAACTGAAAAGGTAATAGAGAAGATTGTTGAAGTTCGTAAAGATTTAACAGACCCTACTAAATTTGCACAACGCAAGGCTGATGTGAGAGAATTCTGGAAGAAACCTGTCCATCAGGGGGGAAATAGACCTTCAAATAGCAATTCAAAATCAGGTGAAACAACTTCAAGCACTAACACAAACTTTAGCAACTACGACTCACGTAGACAGGAAGAACTTGATTTACGTAGAGATATGCAAATGAGAGAGTTGATTGATGCTTTGAATAGGAATTCTGACTCCAAAAACAGAAGAAAATAGGTAAAAATATGACTATCCATCTAAATAATTCACCATGAGAAAATGACCACTTTTTTCAAAGTGGAAACTATGGTATAATGTCAAATGTTAAGAAAAAATGATTAGGAGAACACAAAATGTTTAATTTAAACTTGTTAAATGGTAATGGTTTCAATCCTGAAACAGTCAATCGTGGAACAAACTGGGTTAAAACCTTTGTTTCAGCTTTCTGGGGATTACTGGGAGCAATCCTTTCTCTTGTATGTATCTTCTTACTGTTCAGGACTATTCCATTAGCAATGCACCATGGCTCTAAGAAAGAGTGGAAAGAATGTATCATGTATATCATTGCGACAATCTTGGTACTACTTCTTGGTGTTGGTGGAGCTGTGATTGCAATCAATATGGTTCAAACTATCTTTTGGTTCAACTGGCGGTCAAAAAAAGGAGGGGCAGACCTTAATATGGCACTTCTTCCTTTGTTCGATGCACTTAGCATTCCAATGCCTTAATCTTAACTATGAAAGACCCTTGAAAGTGAGGGTCTTTTTTTGTCACTAATATCAGATATAATAGTAATTAAGAATAATGGAAAAAAAGAAGGCAGGAACATTAATGCTTAATAACTTTGATAATGATAAGACATTCGAAAGCACTTTTTAAAAACTCATTCAATCCCCTTGTTGGCACAGATAAGAATTCGTGTACCAAGTAAAAATCAACACTACGATTAAAGATTTGGTGATTCAAAAAGCGATTCCAATTGCTGACACAGTTTCATTTGCTTCTACATTTAAAATTTCAACTAGCGTTCCACCTGAGTACACATTAAAGGAAGAAGCAGAGTTGGAAGTGGAACTCACGGCAAACTATGCAGTCGTTTTAAGCAAAAGAGAAGCCAAGTTGTTGAAAAAAACAATCAATCAATTATGTTAGAGGTTGATAAATTAGTATTTTCTGATTTAACATATGTAAGTAATGGGAAGGCAGTTCGTAAAGGGACACGACAATTTATGATTCTTAATGCTTATCTTTATGATAAAATTTTGAAATCATTGAGTATCTATGGTGAAATCAAACCCGATTTAACTGAAAGGTAATATTTTATATGAAGAACTTTCTAAAAAAAGTTCAAAAAAAGCAAGAAACAAAAAGAATTGTAAAAAGAGCTGATAAAGACCAAAGTAATGTTCGTAAAGGTATACGAAATTCTATCAACATCATATTGATTTTAATGGTAATGGGCGGTTTTTTTCAATATCTAATATGCTTAAAAAAATTAGTGAATTACCTTTGATTTCTGATATGACAGCAGAAGTAGTTAGCGAAAAAAAGATTTGGCTTATAAGAAAAAAAGTCTGAGTCGATTTTCAAAGACCATAGTATAAAAAAACAATACTGCAATTACAGATATTGAGGAACTGGATAAACTATATTCAGATAGCTCGAAAAGCGAAGAGATAAAAGAGAATTATGACTTTTTAACTAAGGCTTGGGAAGAAAAGATTAAACGAACGTTGTTGCAATCTTTTTTTAGATAACAAGAAAGTTCTTCCGCAGGAGGAAGTAGATAGATACTTCAAGGTTTATAATGAATACCAGTCAAGGAATTTAGGGATAGAAAGTGCTCAAAAGAAAGAATCTGATGAATTTATAATTTCTCTGAAGGAAGTAATAAATCAATACAACTCAGTGTTTTCATCAATAGTACAATCTAAAAAAGAAGTGGAAGAGCAAAAAGATAAATTAGTTACTCTAGGGAAAAACACCATTCAATTAACTAATTTTGTTGGTGAAGATGCTACAAAGTTCAACAATTGGGTAAAATCCAATGGGTTAAGGTCAAATATTTCTTACGAGTATACTGAGGACTTTGAGAAGAATAACGTAATAAAAACACAATTTCCTAATACAGATTCGTACAAAAAGATATTAAAGGGTGAGACGTTGACAGTGACGATTTATGAATACAAGAAACCCTATACAACCGAAACTTCATCGAATGATGGTTCTTCTATTATTGAAAGCTCTCAATCATCATCCTTAGAAAAACATCCAAATTCCACTTCTAGTTCATCATCTTCATCATCAAAATCCAGCATACGAGCTTCCTCGTCATGGTATGATACAGAATAAGTCCCGAATACGCCTATAACAGGGCGTATTTTGAGTTTTAATTAGATTCAGATGGTTTTGTATAGAGACAAATAAAAAGCCCTCAGAAAAGAACTGAGGAGCTTCTGGGGGTGTTTATTTAGTTTTCTCTTCACTACTTGATTGCTGTTGAGTAGCCTGCTGAGATTGCAAGTTGTTATTTGCTTGTAGCACCTCTTTGTAGATACTTTTTGCGTTTTGAATAACAACTTTATGATATTTTCCATTTACATCAGTAACTTTGGTGGCAGACACCAATTTGCCAGTGTTAGTATAGAAGATTATAGAAGGAGCAGTTAATTCGGTTTGTTGAACTTTATCAGCGAACCCTTTTTCTTTTCCTTCCTTGTGAGTGGTTACGATTTCTGAGGTGTTTTTCCCCACGTTGCTCTTGTATAGCTTTCCTAAGTCACTATTTGAACTAATAAAACTTACAGCAGGGGTAAAGCCCTCAGACAACAAGTAATTCTTAGGGATATCGCCAGAATCATAAAAACTCTTTCATCACCTCTTTTACTGCTCTTTGGCTAGCCTCACTTTTTATCATAGATAACTACCATACCATATGGTGTGGTATTAGGGATATTTGGCATATCAGTAGCTACATACTTATCTTCTGGGAAGCCACTTTTCGATTTAGTTAGATATGATAATGGGATATCTGACTTTTTGTATTGGTAAAGAAGCTGATAGTAAGTCGCAGTCCCAATCGCCAAAAACCAAGGTAAGTAGAAGTCCCCATGCAGACAAACTTCTGCTTAAAAAGCAATTTTTTAGATGGTGTGTCGGATTTACTGAATTTGAGATGAAGTCTCCAAAATAAAAGAGATAACACAATAGAAAGACTAAAAAGTGCTAAGGTTAAATAAAGAAAGAAATCGTTAATTGTCATTTGTTTTTTTCCTTTTTCTGTTCCTGTTTTTTTCTTTTTGAAAATATTTTTGGATATCTTTAATAAAACTAAAAAAGTTGTACCAAAATATGTAAATTGCGCCAATCACAATAATTATTGCTACAGCAAAAACTCTCTCCTTGATGTTCGTTTATGAAATTGAACAATTTAACCAACCAAGGAAAAGAATTTACAAATTGTCGGATAAGTTCAGAGGACATTATTGGATTCCTCCAACTTCTTTAGATAAGCGCCTTTTGACTATGGATAAATCTTGTTCTCTTTTTAAGGCATTCAAGAATATAGAGAAGAAAATATCCTCAGTATCTACCCCTAAGTAATTCGCGATTTTACTTGAATTATTCAGAGTAGGTCGAGTTGCGCCATAAAGGATATTTGATAATGTTTCTCTATACATTCCTATATCAAAAGCAACTTTACTTATTGAACCATGCTGGAGAATCAGTTTTTCTATTTCAAGTAGTTTCAATTTTTCGCTAGATTTCACTTCCAGACCTAATTTTGTCAACCTATTACTGACTATAATTCGGGAGTAGACATCTAGTGTTTTATCTTCCGTATTTTCGTACTCTTTAAGGTATTCAAATAAAGCACGTGTGGTAGGAAGCGTAGCGCCTGTTATCCACTTATTCTTTTGTTGCTCTAAAGAATATTTATTCTTATTCATCGGTTCTCTCCTTTCTTTTAGTATTCAAGAAAAGTGTATCATTTTTCACTTTGATTTGTCAATAGTTTTTGCTAGATGTCTTCTTTTTTTGAACTATACTATATGATATAATAGTAAAAAAAGTGGAAAGGGACTTTCATGAAAATACCACATCTCTATGTTGCAATTCGACAATGGTTTCAGCCTTATTATAAACCAAATCCTAAATACTACACGCCACCAGTTCCAAAAGATGAACAAGCATTGACAGAAAAAAAGGCTCGCATCCGTCAAAAAAATCTCAGTATAACTATGTTATACAGCTAAGAGGAGAGCTAAAAGACCTAAAAAGGAGAATCAAAGAGCTAGAAAAAGGGAGCAAGAAAAGAAATAAATTAATAGAAAAACGGAAACTCGTTCGAGAAGAATATGATAAGGAACTAAAAGAGTTGAATTTTTTTGAGAGAATTTCTAGGGAAAAAACCTTTAGGTATGAAAGAAATTCTAAAAAAAGAACAAAAGAAGCAAGAAGAGCAAGCTCTACGAGCTGATGAAGTTTTTGAAAGAGATATCAAGGAATCTGACGATATTACTTTAGAAGAAAAACGTAAACCAAAACTCCATTCAAAGGAATATCCTAAATTAATAGAACAAGGCAAGAAATGGTTTGAGAAAAACAGCAAGGGAGAATATGATTTAAAGGTCGCTACATTAAACTATCCAAAACCGTTAGATAATCCAGAGCAACTAAAATTCAAGCCAGAGTTAAATATGATTTTTGCTTATCACGATAAAACAAAACATCAAGTTTTGGGGCATTTTAAACCGCGGTCTGGCTTTAGATATAAAAACAGGAGTAACAATAAACGTAAGCAATTATATCCAATTGTAAGACCTACATATGAAGATGATAAACCATTTGATAGGACTCATTTGATTCCATTTGGATACCATAATACAGAGAATGATATGAGGTTGCTTATTGGTTGGGATAGCATGCAAAATCGAAATCAAATGAATGATTTTGAACAGACTGCAAAAAATCATGAAGTGAATATATACTGGTTGACCAGTGTAGAAAAAACTGATGATGGAGCGGAGTGGCATTATGTAATATATGACGAGAATTTTAATATTTTGAACCGTTTAGACCTATCTTTAGGAGACAAAGAGAATCCTCAATCGTTTATTTGGAAAGATGGTTATTACGGAGATGAAGAAATATGGCTATCTAACAAAAAAAGGACTAATTTGCTTGCTCACCAATAAGAAAAAGGCATCCAATCGGATGTCTTTTTTAGAATTTTAATTTGTAAACTTCAATGATTTGCTTATCAGAAACGAATGCTTCCTTTGGATATGTTTTGAATACTAGTTGTGGGAAGATAAATAAATTATCATAATTATCAAGAGAGTTGTATGTGAGAGGTTCGTCTGGGAACGTCTCATAAACTAAATTGAGCATAGTGAACTGTTCATTGTAGGAGTATTCGTCATCAAATTGCTTATTTTTGTATTGCTCATTCTCAGCATCTACTTTAGAATTATGTTGAGAAAGCATAGTAGGGCATTAAAATATGATATGTCTTGCTTTCTCCTGATTTCAAATCTTCGGTAGGTTGAAAACTCAATAACTGAGCAGTTTCATTTGAAGCATAGAGATAAGAGTCTGTGCCAGCTTGTTTCTTTTCTAATCGTTTCTTATCATATCCACGTATGGTAATAATAAAATTTTTATATCGGTCATCATTTAGTTGGTTTTTCGTTCCAATTAATGTTTCGCTATATTTATTTGTTACAGTAATAGCAAGTCGCTTAGTAGAACTATCATATGAGCCGATTTCAACTTTTAAGCCACGCAGTTTCTTATCTAAGTTATCATAAGATAAATGGATTGAATCTTTATTTTCGTTTGCTTTAGATACAGCGCGTGTATAATAATGTTCTGCACCATCAAAATAATATTGTTTACGGTGGCGTTCGATAATTTCTGATTGGCTTTTGGTGTATTTTTTTGTAGTTGAAGATTGCTCGGTTTTTACTTCTTTGTTTTGACTTTTTTGCTGATTTCCATTAGAAGAACATCCAGCCATTAGTAGGAGCATAGATGAAGCAAGTAATCCCATACTGAGTAATTTCTTTTTGTTTTTCATTGTCTTATAATTCCTTTACACTTTTAATTACTATGAAGATAACACAATTTGTTTGGTTTGTCAATAGTTTTGACAAATATAATTTTTAGATGATATAATAAAAATTATTACTAAAAACATTAGGAAGAAAAAGTAAATATGACTAGAATAACAAATGTGGAGAGAATAGAAAAACATAAAAATCTATTATCCAAAAAACTGAACCGAAACTGGAGCGTTCTTCAGAAATAATTGATAGAGAAATGAAAAAAATATAAAAGAGAATATTCAGAGTTGTTTAAACGTTATTGAAGAAAAACAGTCCAAAGAGGGGTTATACTTTCCCGATAGCTCATCAAAAAAAGTAAAAGATAAAGCTGACGAAGCTTTTAAAAACACTAAAAAGAGGTACAAGAAGTCAAAAAGCTCTATAGATGAATTTATATTGGAATTGGAAGATTTTTTTAACTTTTTTTATCGAAAAATATACAGATAGAGTAGAAGACAGTAAAGCAGGTATTAGATACTAACTATTGACAAACCAAAGTGTTTTTGGTAAGATACCAGCAAAAAAGAAGAATGGAGAAAATATGAATAAATTTATCGTGGGTGGACGTTTGGTTGATGAGCCAAATCTAAAATATACTCCAACAAACAAAGCTGTAGCACAAGCTCAAATTGCCGTGAATCGAAATTACAAAGATTCTCAAACTGGGGAACGGGTGGCTGATTTCTTTACCATTCAGATTTGGGGGAAATATGGAGAGAATTTTGCGAATTGGGCTGGCAAAGGAGACTATGTAAACATAGAGGGCGAAATCCGTAATAACAATTACACAGACAATCAAGGTGTAAGACATTATGGAATGGTAGTAAATGTTAGTCAGTTTGAGATTGTGGATGACATCAGTAAACGACGAGGAAATCAATTATCTCAAGAAAACAATAATTCAGTACCAGATTTTGGCTCAAATTACAGTGATGCATTTGGTGGTGGTTTCCCACCAAGTCCTATGGATATTTCTGATGACGACCTTCCGTTTTGAGCACTCTCTATATAAATAAAAGATATTTGATTTAGAGAGGAAAAAAAGAATGAAGTTAGAAACTAAGCAAGGAAACCCTGTAAAATTCAGGCATAGACATCCTTATCTTGTAGGTCTAACTAAATTAGGGATAGTCGTGGTTAGCTCTGCGACTATTTTTGGTTTAGCTTATGTTAGAGATGCTACTAAAGAACCAATAAACCTGACAACAAAAATGTTGACTACTCCAACCGTTACAAGTGTGATGTATGATAATCATGGAAAAGAAATTTGGAGAAACAATGTTTATTCCCAGCGGTATGTAGAGTATAAAGATATTCCTAAAGAATATACAAATTTTTTATTGGATACTGAAGATGCAGAGTTTTATCAAGAGGAATATGGATTTAATATAAAATCCTTACTCAGTGCTTTAAAATCTTGGGTTTTGAGAAAACTAGGTAAAGATGTCCCTCTAAGAGGAGGCTCAACTATTGAGCAACAATTGATAAAACTTTCTACAGATGGTTTGAATGATAGGACAATAAAAAGAAAGATACAAGAAATAGAGACCGCCTATCGGTTAGATAAAACATATGGCAAGAACAAGATACTTGAATTGTATGTGAACAAGATTGAGTTGGGAGAAAACAGCATAGGAGCAGGGACGGTGGCTCATACCTATTATGGTCAGTCGTTAAAGGATATTGCGAAGGATAAAAGTCCAAAAGGGTTGTCAAAGTTGGCTATTATAGCAGGGCTAGGACAAGCGCCATCAGAGTACAATCTATATGATAATCCGAAAAAGGTTGAAAAACGGCGGAAGGATGTTATACAGAGTGCTTATAATAGAGGGCATTTAACTAAGAAGCAAGTTAAAGATATTTTATCCGTTCCTGTCACAGAAGGGTTGAAAGAAAGGTATTGGCAAAATAATGAACTAATTAATTCTATGATTAATCATAACGGTTTTGTGACGGCTACCCTAGAAGAGTTAAGTGAGCAAGGTTATAACCCTTATAAACAATCTATGGAAATACACACTACTTTAGATTCCGATAAAGATTCAGAAGTAAATAGAATCATGGAGGATGATAGTGTTTATCAGTCTGAAGATACTAGTATTGGAAGAGTTGATTTACAACAATCTGCTAGTACAATTATAGATGTAAAGAGTGGCAAGGTGGTAGCACAATTTGGAGGAAGAAAGCAGAAAGAAGCTCTTGGACTTAATAGAGCTACACAAACGACTCGTTCTAGTGGTTCTATTATCAAGCCTTTCTTGAGTTATGCTCCAGCCATTGAATATATGGGTCATGGTAGTGGGACGGCATTGGATAGCAGTAATTATAAATACAAAGGAACGAATTTCGTAGCAGGGAATTATGGTGGTTATCAATATGGCATTGTTTCAATGTCAAAAGCATTACGGCTATCGCTAAATACTCCAGCCATTAGAGAATTGGATGATATAGTCGGGAGTGATAGAGCCAAAGTCATGATGAGAAATCTAGGAATGGACGTAAAAGAAAATTACGGAGGTTCAGATGCACTAGGTCTTGATGTTTCAACTCAACAAATTGCTAATGGGATGTCTACATTGGCTAATTTTGGTCAATATCAAAAAGCCAGTCATATTAATTTTATAATTACAAAGTCAGGAAAAATTGAGTTTAATTATCCAAAAACTCAAGCTATGCACGACAGTACCGCTTATATCCTCTTGGCTATGATGCAAGGGGTGACGAAGGAAGGGGGTTCAGCGCCAGAGGCTGATATTCCAGAGTATGTAGGGTATGCTAGTAAAACGGGAACAGTTGGGTATGATGATAGTGATGGAGTTGTCAGACCCGAATGGGTTGCTAGTGATACTTGGATTGGCGGAACAACTAAGAACTATGCAATAGCTATTTGGACAGGGTATGATTCTCCTAATAAACAAGGCAATTGGATTGATAAAGAAGATAAAGCTAAACAAAGTTATATCTTAGCTTAACTAAATATTTTAATAATGGGTTAGATGTTTCAAATTGGGAAAAACCAAATACCGTTAGAGGAAGTGGCGAGAGTCTTTTTCCAACATCCCTATACGACCCAGTAGATACTTTTAAAAGTTTAACTGGGGAACTTGAAGAAAAGCATAGTCCTATTTCTTCTCCTAAAATCGAGGGAGGAAAGATAGACCCAAATTTAGAGTCAGATTGGGAAAAAGAAAAGTCGAAAGAGAAAGCACAATCTGTAGAGGAATATATAAATGAGAATAAAATTTATGCAGGGGATTAACGCTAATCAGTTGAAAATTGTAGCTGTAATAGCTATGGCATTGAATCACTTGGGGCAAGTTTTAGAGGTGGGGGAATTTTCCCCTGCCCTGTTTTTTATAACAGAGTTTATTGGGAAAATAACATTCCCAATAATGGCTATGCTACTAGTTGAAGGCTATTTTTATACAAAAAATCTATTACGGTACGGGGCAAGACTTTTAATATTTGGATTTGCTTCTATTATACCTTTTCAATTTTTTTATTTAAAAATGGAGACATGATTTTCCCTGATTGCAAATATTATGTTCACTATATTTTTGGGGTTTGATTTTGATTTATTTGCTGGACAATATCAAAGAAGTTATTCTGAGGATTCCTATTATTCTATTATTTTTCGTTCCTGACTTTATTATCAGATTGGTATCTATTTGGAGTTGTAATGATTGCTGGATTTTTATTTTGTTCGAGATAACAGAGTTTTGAAATCGTTAATACCTGTCTTTATTATGTGTTTGTACATTGGTTTCATTATTATTTTTTTAAAAAAACAGTTGGGATTCGTTTTGAGCAACGCCTCTACATATTTTGGTATGTTACTGACAGCTCCTTTGATATATGGATACAATGGGGAAAGAGGAAAGTTCTCGAAAAACGATAAAATATGGATTTTATCTATTCTATCCAGCACATTTATGGTTTCTTTTATTCGTAAGAGTTCTTTTTAAACATTGACAAACCTTATTTTATATAATATAATTATTGCATAAAAAGAAGAGAGGTGTCTTATGCATATAACAGAAATCGTTAAGCAATATTATGAAATCTTGATTTGTGTTGGAAAAAAATTTGATAATGAAGAACAGTTGGACTATGTTCCAGTTTCAACAACGATTGGTGAAGAAGGTGGAGTTGTTCCGATAAGTACAAGTGTTTATGATAAAATGCAGATAGAGTTCAATGAAAGCCAATTTAGGAAACAGAAATTTTTTCTTGATTTGGGGCATAGAGACATTGTGAAACTTAAAAAAATAAGATAAAAAAAGGAAATAGACAAAGATATTGAGTTCTATGCAGGTTTCTTAGTTGAAGATATAGAGACGGATAGATTTGCATTATTGAAATACAATGTTTTTAGAAAGTGAGCCTGTTTTATTATTTATTTCAAAAAAAGTAAGCTAATATCCTGTATTGGCTTTTTGATTGAGAAAAACTGTTATAATTAAAGGAGAAAAAAATAAAATAGGAATTTTAAGGAGGAAAAACATGGCTACTAGTCAACTGAAATTTAAAAAAATGACACAGCAAACTCTATTGCAATTAAAGCTGTTGCATATGATATGAGCAAGCGAATTAATGGAAAAACTGAATAATTTTTGATAAATTTGTAGAAGAGGAATATGCTGATGATAAAACAATTACGAAACTATATAATGATTTTCGTTCAGAAATGACCAATATTGTTAAAAAAATCGAAGGCAGAATTAATTAAAGTTGGAAATAGTTTTTGAGTTTGATGCGAAAGAGGATTTGCCTGTATTAGCTTCTAAAAATTAGAGAAAAATATCACTGTTGTTTTAAAAACAATGTATAGTCAGGAGAATTTAAAAAAATGTTTAATTCTACTGAAAGAGGGAAATCATTTGTAAAATGACTTAACAAAAACGATTATGGAAGTCGGAGTCATTTTGCAAGAATTGGAAGATAATTTTAGTGATTTCAAAAATCGCAAAATCAACAAATTGAACTCTATTTTGTTTGAAGGGGCACTCACTCCATCAGCTTGGAGTTCAGTTTTGGGGACGGATTGGAGCAATTTTGAATATTTCGGTAAATATGTATCCAATGAAGGCTCTTTTGTTCGTATGGTATCAATGCTGACTGAGCTTTACGGTTTTAAAACAGAGCGATTCAAGTCGAAATTTATGGAAAACGTAACCTCTACGGTTGGTGAAAGAACTCAAGAAATTGTAGGCAGAGATTTGACCGCTTTGCTAGTTCCGAATGAGGCGTTGGATGATTTGTTGGAAAAACGCCTACCTGATTTTGTCAACAAAGTCAGCTATAACGCCAAGACAATTCAAGTGTTGCAAAATGCTGTAGATGAGATTGGGAAAGAAAACAACTACAAAAGAGGCAGATAAAGAATGGTTTTATACCATTCTTTTTGTCAAGAGAACACTTTTTTTTAGACTTGATATGTGGTAACATAGGGATAAGAAATATCAAAGAAAAGGAGTCTATAAATTGGTATTAAGTTATACGCAAGTCGTGACACCATTTGAACAATATTTTGTGTTGGATGAGGAAAATCCAGAACTATATAATGAAATGAGAAAAGGGGAATTGTATCTTGGAACGGTACTTGGAACAGAAGTGGCTGGGTTGGGTTCGAGAACAAAAGAGGAAGTAATTGAATATTATAAAGAACGATTAGTTCAATTACAACATCAAGGATATTATTTTGATTTGCCCGCATTAGAACAACGTATCATTGATTACAATGTGAATTTATTGGATAAAACATTAAGTGGCGAAAGCGATGCTTTGTTTACTGTTTTTGAAAAATTTTATTCAGAAATTGAAAAAGGAATTTCGACAGGCAAACTAAAAGTTAATAGAGAATTTAACTCAATTGACCGTTTCGAGTTAGAATCTATCTTTAGAAGAGTTTCGTATCATTCTGATGTGGTTACGAGTGATTTTTTTACCTGCTATTTTTTTATTGCTGATTTTTAGAATAATAAAAAAAGGATATATCTCTCTTATAGGATGAAAAATTGGGCTATTATAATAATAGTCTTTTTGTTATTTGTAGAATTTTTTTATTATATGAAATTGCCGTAAGGCTTGACAAAAAAATATCTTTTTGATAACATTTCTTTAAAAACAAGAAAAAGGAGAAAAATATTTAATGTATTATTACGAACCTAGTTCAGAAATACAGCAAAGTATTGAAAATGGCAAGTTAGTTGTTACAGGTGTAAAGTTCACCAAAGCTAACAACTACTATCCAGACAATGTGTTGCTGGATTTAACAAATCTTGAAAATATGAAGGTAGCTCAAGTAGTTGCTTATAAACCAGAAATTACAGGAAACGAAGAATTTGAGTTGCTTGGTTCTACTGTGAAAGAGCTAAGTATTTGGAAAACAATTAAACGGAGCATCTATGTTCCTGAAATCGTCGTTCTGAAAGAAGTAGTTTTAAACACAGGAGACGAAGAAGTTCTTATTGAGGGAGAAAACTACGTTAAAGAACAAAAAACTTCAAAAGATACTCAAGAAAAACACGAGAAAAGTCCTGAAGAAGAGAAATTGGTAGAAGAAGGTGAGGGTACAAATGAAAATTAAAGAGCTAACAAATGACACAAAAACTCATACCATCACATATGATGCATCGGAAGTGATTGGGAATATCGCTTTGGACAAAACTTTCGATGATGTTAAGTTTGTTGTTCTTGGCAAAGATGGTAATGAGTATATGTTGGCAAAGATTCATGATGAAGTCGGGCATGGATTCCCATTTAATATTATTAAGTTGAGCAGTCAAGAACCTCTTGAAGGTGTAAATGTAGGGTATACGATTGCAGGAATTGCGATTCGAGAAATTTCAAGTTCAATTTCAAAAAATGAGTCTAATGAGCTAGTGATTACTACGTAGAAAGGATAAAAAATGGGAGTTATAAATTTTTCATACAAAGAACCAAAAGATGAAAGAATTGGTGACAGAGGTGAAGTTGTTACTACAAATAGAAGTATTAGATTTGATGGAGCAACTACAGAAGAAGTAGTTGCAGAAATTAAGAAATTTGAAAGCAAGTATGATATTATGCTGGTAATGACACTGAAAGAACCTAAAATGTAATTTTTGAAGGGGATAGGTGGAGATATTGGGTGTATTTGAGTTCGATTTCGAATACCTAAATGCTAGAACTGGCGAAAAGCTAAATACCTGTATGGATATTTACGAGTTAGCGATAGAGGAGATTGGTTTAGAAGAATATTACCGATTGAGGTATGAAGAAGGTTTTGACCACGAAATGTTGAGAGAGTATCTTTGGGAAAAGGAAATCATCAACAAAAGAGTTCTCAGTGCGGAAAACCAAGAAGAGGAAGTCAGCAGGATTAGAAGAACTAGGTTAAAGGAAATACAAGAATCTCTCCGTATCGAACGAAAACGCCAGATACTGGGTTTAGGCACTGTGGGTTATATTTTTCTAAGAGATGGAGCGTTGACTAGCGAAGGTGGGCATGTGAAATTTTTTGAGTATGATGGGTTGCTCCATCAATACATCAGAAAATTGTTTCAGCCCAATGGAGGTGCATACTCTGCTCAAGGAGTTTACCAAGAGGTTAGAATTACTAAGGTTCTGGCGGATTTTAAAGATTGTAAAACTATACGAGAGTTTTTCCAAAATAATGCTTTGGATGAAACGAATGTATGTTATGAAGTGCCTCATTCAAAACTAGCAATGCTTATTGAGGCAGGTAAAATAAAATTGATGTAACACAAGAATACCCTGCTCAAATAGGGTTTTCTTTATGGAATGAGCGAAAAGGAATATAAAAATGATTTATAAGACAGTCGATGGGAAATTAGTTGATGAATTACAAATGAGTAAAGAGTTACGTGAAAACGAGAGAAGGAAATTATCAGAGTTTTATGGCATTGAATTCAAGCCATCTAGTGATTTAGACCGTTCTTGTCATATTTGGCAGGATAAGGCTGTTTTAAGGGGCGAAAAAACACAATCTACTGGTCGATTTATTGACGATAAGTCCTATCAAATGGTCAGCAATTAAGCTCGCAAAATAACATGGGATTAGCTTCTAATGAGGGGAAAGAGCAACGTCTGTTAATTTTAAAGACAGCAATTGATTATCATCATATTAAAACTTCGGCTGAAGCCTATGAGGCTTTAAACCATGAGATTTCAAACGAACAAACATTGATTCAATATCTGCGAAAAATTCGCAGAAATTTACGTTCTTCTGAGACAGGTAAAATTCTGGGTCTATCTGACCAAGCTGTCAGAAAAGCGATTGCAGAGGAACAGGAGAAGGATGCTAAAAATATCCATTACTATGACGGAGACCCAGCACTTCCCACAACCAATAGAATCTCTAAACTAGAATACGATAGATTGAAAGCTGAAAAATATAAAAGAATATAAAGTTTCTAAAACTCGGAAAGGATAATAATAAAAAATGACTGAAGAAAGCAAATTTAAACTAAGTGAACGACCAGAGCTTGTGGAGACAGTGAATTTGTTGAATACAGCAATAGATGGTCAGATTAAATCATCGACAGTTCTTCTGATGAGATTTGTGTCAACGTTTCAAGGGGTTTTAACCAAGAGACAACTTTCTGACATCGAAGAAGTATCAATGTTAATTCAAAATATTGAACTAAACCAAGAGAATTTGATTTTCTTTTCTGAACGAAGATGGAGCGATTACAACTGAATTGATTGATAATATCAAAAAGTTATCAGATGAAATTTTAATTGCTCAAAAAGTAGTTGTGAAAAACAAAAAAGTTCAAAACAACACCATAACTAGTTCAACTAAAATGGGCTTTATTCTGATTCATGAATTATTAGAAGCTCTGAGTAATACATTTGAGATGGGGTTGAAACCAGTTGAATTTTCGATTGATTTCTCTAAAGTGAAAGTTCAAAAAGGAACGAAGAAAAATGGCTAAAACACTAGAAGATTTAGTGGTTAGCCGTATAGAGAATCAGTTATATAGCCAGAAGCGTTGGTTTAACAATAATTTCGGTTCTAATATGGCGAAAGCAGGAGTTCCAGACATCATAACAATGGATTCAAAATGTAAATTTCTAGCTATAGAGTGTAAACGAGATGGCGAGACTCCATCCATGAATCAATGGAATCATGCTTTCCAGATTATTGAAAGTGGTGGACGATTTGTAATTGCACAAGAAGATGTTGATTTAGTAAATGAGTCTTTTCCCATTTTGGAAGTGCAGTATGACCCAAGCAACATTGGCTACAGTAGCTACAATGCTTGGAATACAATAAAGACTCTTCGTGGGACACACGAAATAAAAATAATTTTGACGAAGTTTGACAATGTGGATTAGATGAGGTAATATTTTATATGTCGGATAGTTCAGAGGTTTTTTGCTTCTGTTTCAGCTCTCAATATGTATTGAGAGCTGTTTTTTTAGTTCAGAAAGCTGGTATAATAAAGACATGGATTTAAGAACCAAATGAAAGGAAATTAAGATGTACAACATTGATATTTTAAACGACGAAAACACACGTTCGTTAAGAGAGATGATAGAAGGATTAGACGGGTATTTCATTAAAGAAATCTTCCTAGAAGCCCCTTCAGTAAAAGAGGTTATCAAACACGATATTTCAATATACACAACCCCAATATTAAGAGAAGTTCTTCATAGAAGTCCAACAAGGCAAGAGATGAATAACGTTATCAATACATGGGAATCTGCTCGTTATCACTCCAACTCAGAAGAAATAGATTATGATTCTAGTAAAGTTTCGTTTGATAAGCTCATTGAGTTGGTATCTAACAAAATGGAGCAAGAAGGGATAGACGTTAAAAAATTCCACTACTTACGTTTTTTGATGGAAAATAAAAAAGAATTTCTTACCTTTTATAAAGATAGTTTAAAGTTAGACTACAAGGCTTACCACTCTTGGATTGAACGAAATCCTATGATAATCAAAGGGGAATAAAACATGAATACGAAAGTTAGATACGCATTAACTTCAACAGAAATTGTAAATTTCTTGGTTTGAAAGATAAGCAAGAATTGCTTAGCGACTTTGATTTTGAAGTTATTATTTCTGGAGAATTGTGTCCACCAAGTGATAAATTAGTTCGTCTTATTGAAGGAATAAATGTTTCTTCAATAGGTAGCATAGGAGGAATTAAGGCAAGTGGAACAGTTCTTTACGCTTCGAATTTGAATGGATTTGATTATGAAGTAACGTATAATCGGTATGCAGAGGTTTATTTCCCCGTAAATTTGGACGACATAACTGCATTTGATGGACAATCAAAAGAGTTTGAAATCCAGTCAGAAGAATTGAGATTTCCTCTTGGATATAATCACTATGATTTAGACGAAGATACATACAAATTGACACAGGCAGGGTATGATGCTGTATTGGATGATTTTGTAAGCAATGTTGAACCTTCTCGTAATTCCAATAGTGTTAAATGGCTGGCAAATGTGATTGTATCCAAACGAACACACAGAATGTCAACAGAATTGATAGAGGAAGAAATTTCTATGTTAGCCCATCAGGCATACAGAGAAAGGGTAATCGAAAATTCCTCTAAATTTATAACTGGGAGAACGACTTTAAGTAATCGAAAACGCGTCACATTTAGATATAATCCTTCTTTGGCTGGTGAAGGAATTCCTAAAGTTATCTTGTCCAAAAATCAAAAATCCTTGAATTTTAGAATGGAGCTAGTTGAAAACAGGACAGAGTGGAAAAGTAAGAATGTCGTTTTTGCAGGTATGGAAAATTATCAAATTGACATCGAGTTAGTTGTGACAGGAACAATCGAGGGAGAAGGATTGCAAAGTGACAAAGATGGTTATGAAGTTGAAGTGTTACACTCTAATCATGTAAAAGCGACAATAAAGACATATCCTAAAGATAACAAAGAAGATATAGTTGTGTATAAAACAGAGTTTAATGATAAACCAGAGCGTTACATTTTACGCCTTAATGTAGAGGGATAAGTTAATAAAACGAAAGGAAACACTGAAAATGGCAAGCGATTTTAACTATAACTTTGATAAGAATAGTCGAGAATTAAAAGAACTTATTGGAGTTGAAGAGGGTGGACTTTTAGATAAAACCGTCTATTTTAGAGGAGAATTGACGAGTTCTAATGTGTGTAAGCGAAAAGGGAATTGCACTGTAGAGCTTTTAGACAGTCCAAGAATTGAAGTGCTCGGAAAAAGCAAGTTACGGGTATCTATAGTTGCTAAAGTGGATGCTGATATTGATTTCGGCGAGTTTGGAATTGAAACAGATGACTATGCTTGTATTCAATTCGGAACTCATTATGACTTGGATTTTTTAAATCAATTGGATAAATTACAAAATCCTTTTTCTACAAATGCAGTTGTTAGCCCTAAAGTTGTTGATTATGGGAAAGATGCAACTGAATGGATGTGGGATGAAGCGTTTGAAGATAATATTACCGACTTGGATGTGGATAATGAAGTGTCTTTGAATGAGTATGTTTGGAACAACGTTCTTCCAAGCATCAGCGACACAGACTGGAAACTCAGTGTTGACGTTCTCGATTTGAATAAGGAAGTTCCAACATTATCAAAAGAAAGTAAAGAAGAACTTTTGAAAAATAGTAAGTTATTATTCAAACACAATCAACATCTATCACAAGTTTTTACTAGTCGTGAAAATGGGAACTATGAAGTTTCTTTGAATACAATAGGAAAACCAAGTCCATCAAGTTTAAAAATTGGTAAAGACCCATTGATTCACTGGGTAACTGAATTTAAAACAATAGATATTGAAGAATTGGAAGTTGGATTTGTGGAGAGTATCACAGGAGATAGATTTTATATTGTAGGAGGAGCATTTGAAATTCGCCAACAAAATGAAATTAAAATTCAAGGATTCTCACAAAAAGGAAATGGTGTCTATCCAAGCCATGCTTTATGTCAAATTTACTATCATTTAATTTTGACTAAGGGTTCATTAGATAATCATGACTATGTGAAAATTAGTCTTGGCAATCAATTCGAGTTTGATACAGAAGCAGATGTTAGAAAAAGTGCAATAAAAATATTATATAAAAACAGCTAAAAAGCTGTTTTTATATTGACAAAATTGTGTTTGTTATGTATACTTAAAAGGTAAAAATGATAAAAAGGAGATGGCAAGTTTGAATAAGCTAGAATGGGAAAAAGTAGTAAAAAGGGGAGCAATCATTCTTCCGTCATATGAATTGTTTCGAAATTCGGGGGATTTATATGCTATGGATGCAAACGGAAACCTTGATGAAACCAAAATTGTCGGGAAACATCCCAATTTATATTTAGATAAGAGTTTTGCTGATTATCATTATTATAGTTTCACAGCTTTGATTCCTGATAAGGATGTGATTGGTCTATTTGAATATCAACGATTTGATGAGGACAAGGGGATTTTTGAAGACGATATTTTTTACAGTATTGAAATTGATAATCCTTATGATTTTGAAACAGAGAAAGAGTATTTGAGAAGAATGAAAGGAGTGGCAAGTTAAATGACTGAAGACAAATTTAGCCAAAGCAAGCAATATGGGAAAAATGAATTTCATAATCAGAAAAAGAATACACCTCCAAAAACTAATGGTGAAGATAATGGTGTTCAAGAGCTTTTGTCAGAATTAGAAGAAGCATTAAAAGGAATGGAAAGTATGTTGATTCCTCCAGATGTTAAAATGGTAGAATCAATTGGACACAATTTATTACATAAATTAGTGCACAAATATATAGAAACCAGAAAAAACTTGCCCTCTAAAAACTTCCCTTTAACTTTATCTCTTGAAGATGAAATCAATATCTCAGGAAGCGTTGTAGATATTGATGGTGTGAAGGAACTAGAGACTAGTTCCGAGCCTAAACTAAAAGCAAAGTTGAGTTTGGAGTTCATTCCAAATGATGCGTTCATCGAAATGATGGAGTCCATGGAAGAGGAGGAATAATCTTTGTCTTATAATAATTATGGCTGGAAAAGGGCTGTTGCTCGGATGAATGCCAATAAAAAGAAAAAAGATGGTACAAAAGTAAAGGGGAATATCAAAAAAACAGCTCCTCCAAAACTAAATTTTGATTTTATGAAAGATGCAGGAATTCCAGACCATGAAATTGATTGGAATGACTGCCATACTGATAGAATTAGTTCTGAATTAAAAAATCACCTTTCTCAAAGTAATATGGCTTCGATATTGGAAATGCCAAAAGGGTATGGGAAAACGGCAGTTTCTGTCGCTTGTCTTGGAAAGATTCAAGAGGAACGAGGAGAAAAACTCAATTTTGTAGTTTCTGTTACTACTCAAGGGTTAAAAGATAAGTCATGGCAGAAGCACATCAATTCATGGAACGAGACCTTTCCTGATAACAAGTTAGAGCCATATTTAATTACTACAGCCGATTATCTTAAAAAAGCCATTGAGCACAAAGATACTTTAGAGGACTTGAAAGCCAATCTAGGGAAAGATGGCATTGTAGTAATTGATGAGGTTCACAAATTTAAAAATCCCACAGGAAGAAGAGCTAAGGCTTTACAGAAACTATCGAATAAGGTGTTGGGAATTTCGGCAACCCCCGAAACCAATAACATAGTATCTGATATTATTAGCTATCTTGTAATGGCTAAATATTATCCAAACATGTCAAGGGCGGTTAAGGAGTTGAATCTTGAACAATATAAAGATAGATATTTCCAGCTATCGCCTTATGATGAAAATGGGAATATCCAAAAGTCATGGGAAGAAAAAGACCTGTTTTTTGAAATGTGGGGACGAGTACGGTTTAGACCATCTAACATATCTGGTATTAAGAAATTGCTTCCAAAAGTTCGTACTCATGTAGTTCAATTGGATTACGACGAAGATTTGATGGCTGATATTCGTAGTCTAGGTTATGCTTATAAAAAACGGATGTTTGATGGGTTCATGAGCTACTATCACGAAATCCTCAGACGTATCTACGCAGACCCTAAGCGTATCGAAAAGATGATTGAGTTAATTAGTCAACCTGAAACGGTTCAGCCATTGGTATTTTTGAACACACTGAAATCAAAGATGAGGTGATTGCCCATTTTGAAGAACAGGGCATTCCTTATAAGATATTAGATGGAAGCCACAAATTAACAGATAAAGATAAAGAAGATACAAATTCTGTTTTTTTGATTCAATATAAAAGTGGTTCTGAGCAAATTGAATTTACAAAAAGCAATATGACGGTGTTCTTAGAAAATCAACCATCTTATGTGTTATACGACCAATCTAAAGGTCGTAATGTTCGTAGGAATATGGAACACGAAGTTGACCATTACTATTTAGTTTCTGATATAGCATTTGATAAGGAATTTTTCCAAAGAATGCAGGATAAGTCAGCTCGAAATAAAGGGATTGCTGATTCAGAAATTGAAAAATTTGTAAAAGATATGATGAAATAAGGAGAATGAAATGACTGTTACAGTGTATTCAAAAAATAACTGTGTTCAATGCAAACAAACCAAGCGATTGATGGACTCGCTTGGTGTGTCTTATGAGGAAATCAACATCGAAGGAGATATTGAGTTAATCGCCCAACTGAAAGAAGAAGGGTTTGGTTCAGCACCAATCGTGAAGACAGATGAAGATAGTTGGAGTGGTTTCCGACCAGATAAAATCAAAAAAATTCAAAAGGAGGCGGTTTGAAAGTATGAACAGTAAAAAAAGGGGTTTTGAATTAGTTAAAGGTGAAAGTAATGTAGCATTGCTTCCAAAACGTAGCACAAGTCACAGCGCAGGATATGATTTCAAGGCATCTAAAGCAGTTTTGATTGAACCGAAAGAAATCAAGTTTGTTCCAACAGGAGTCAAGGCGTATATGCAGGAGGGAGAAGTTTTGAAGGTCTATGACCGTTCTTCCAATCCTAGAAAAAAAGGAATTGTTCTAGTAAATTCTGTTGGGATTATTGACAAAGATTATTACGGCAATTCCGAAAATGATGGTCATATTCAAGGCATCTTTACAAATATCACTGATAAACCAGTTATCATTGAAGAAGGTCAAAGTATTATGCAAGGGGTGTTCCAAAAATTCTTACTAGCTGATGGAGATAATGCCACAGGGGAACGCAAAGGCGGATTCGGCAGTACAGGAGATTGATAATGGGTGGCAAAGATAAATTGAAAAACATTAGCATTCTTATACTTATTCTGAGTTTGGAATTTTTGTATATTACATACAGTATGAGCATGAAGATGGCTTTGTTAATTGTATTTGCGACGACAATTACGGCTGTTTCTGTTGCTTATCTAAAAAGTGGTTATCGTATTCTAATTGCTCCAGTGTGGAAGAAGGTTATTGCATGGGGAGGGTTGTTGTATAGCGCCTTTTTCCTGTGTGGAGTGTTGTATTTAAACCAACCTTTTACAAATAACAATCCAATTCATGGTTTTGAATTAGCCACAGCAGGAACAATTAAAAGGTCGTTAGTAGGCTATCAGTATCTAGGGAAATTGGACTATAAAAGAATCTACATTTCAGAGGCTCTTAACAAATTTGAAAATACATCAGCAATTGGGGAGAGCAAGAAGCAATTAGGAAAAGATAAACTTTTAGAAAAAGTCTATGACCAAAGTAGTGATAAGGTTTTAGTTTTTTTCAAAAATTCTTGTACTAATTGTGTAGCTGGTATGCCAACGTTGTTGGAGGAATACGAAAAATTATCCAAGCAAGAAAGAGATAAAATTCTATTTGTGAACTTAGAGACAGAAGATGGACAAATTTTAGCAGAAGAATTTGGACTAGAACGAGCTTCTACAATGCTCTTTGTAAATAATCTTGGAGACAGTTCAAAAAAACTAGAAAGATTTTACCATTTTCAGAAAGTGGAAAAAGCAAAAAAAGAAATAACGTAAAAAAATAATGTTTGAATTAATAGCGCAATAAAAAGATTTGCATTTAATGTAAATCTTTTTTTGTTATGTGTTGACATACGCTATTTTGTATAATATAATTATTATATAATTCAGAGAAAAGGAGTTGTATTTCAAAAATGGATTGGATTGTGCATGTCAAATTTAGGAAAGAAAAAGGGAGATTTTTTTCTTCTGAAACAATGGCTCGTAAAAATCTATTATGATTTAAAGGATAAGAAGGAAGTTTTGTCTATGGTAAAAGAGGAGTTTCCAGAGTATTTTTGAGAACAGAGTACCACAAAGGACGGTTGCAGATGAAGTGTTCTTTGCAACAATCTTTCAACTAGATGAACACTGGAAGACGTTTTGGTTAGAGGAAATCTCTTGTGCGATGTGCGGAGAAAATCCAGTCAATAGAATTGATATGAAAAATCAGGGACAGTACACTTCGAATCCAAGAAGTTATTTTTGCTGTGAAACGTGCTACAAAAATAATGAAGAGAAAGAATTTGTTATTCAAGAAAATCAAAGTCAGAGTGAAAATGTCGTAGGATACATTTACAAAATCACCCATAAACCAACAGGAAAAGTTTACATTGGCAAAACAATAAACTTTCCTTTGTGGAGGTGGTGGCAACACATCAAAGCTAGTACAGGAACTAAATTCCATGACTTTATGAAGGAAAACAATAAAATTAGTGACTGGAGATTCGAGACGATTGACATTCTAAAGACAGGGACTCAACAAGATTTGCTTGACTTAGAAAGTAAGTACATAAGAGAATACAAAGCTACGGAAGATGATTATGGTTTTAACACAAGGGATTAGTTGACAATGAAAAAAACATATAGATAGCCTAGAAGAGAAGAGAAGAGAAGAGAAGAGAAGAGAAGAGAAGAGAAGAGAAGAGAAGAGAAGAGAAGAGAAGAGAAGAGAAGAGCTGTGGCATGGTGATTGTTTGGAATTGATGAAGGATATTCCTGACAACAGCATTGATTTAATACTTTGTGATTTGCCATATGGAACTACTAATACAAAATGGGATTCTGTAATTGACTTAGACGATTTGTGGAATAATTACAGAAGGATAATCAAAGACAATGGGGCGATTCTGTTGTTTGCTCAGACCCCTTTTGACAAAGTGCTGGGATGTTCCAATTTGGGAATGTTGCGTTATGAAATCATTTGGCAGAAAACGCAACCAACAGGGCATCTGAATGCTAAAAGGATGCCAATGAAAGCACATGAGAATATTCTTGTTTTTTACAAGAAGTTACCCACGTATAATCCACAAAAGACGATTGGTCATGCAAGAAAAACTTCGAAATCAGTAAGTAGGAAAGGTGCTGTCGAACGTCAAAACAATAATCTTGCTATTGGAGAAAGTTTGTACAGTCAGACAACTTTTGTTCATGATGATTATGACTCTACCGAACGTTATCCAATTGATGTCCAAGTATTTTCTAAAGATACACAAAAGATTAAATTGCATCCCACGCAAAAACCTGTAGCGCTATTGGAATGGTTAATAAAAACGTACACAGACGAAAACGAAACAGTCTTAGATAATTGCATGGGAAGCGGTTCTACAGGAGTTGCTTGTCTGAATACAAATCGAAAGTTCATTGGCATTGAGAAAGAAGAAAAATACTTTCTGATTGCTAAAGAACGAATAGAAAAAAGAAGGGAAGAGATATATGGTCGAATCACAATTAACATATCCGAAATATTGTAGGGAAACGGAGGATGCCATCTATTTTTGGGGAGGGGTTTTTGGGAACAACTTCGAAGAACATTTCGAATGGAATAACAGGAGTTTTAGAAATGCAGAGCAAGCGTTTCAGTATGCGAAAGCGATTATGTTTGATAAAGCATATATAAATCCCATTTTAGAACTTAAATCTGCTCAAAAAGCAATTGAGATTGGTCGCTCTATTCCTAACTACAACGAAGATAAATGGAATGAGAAAAGATATCAAGTGATGGTTGATATCCTGAAGCAAAAATTTTCTAAAAAGAGAGCTAAAAGGGAATTGTTGGCAACAGGGAATAAAGAGCTGGTTTTTGGCGTGACAGATGATAAGATTTGGGGAGCAGGTGTAGAGTTCTGGTCTAATCAAATTTCAGATGAGAGTAACAGAATAGGGGAAAATCTGCTAGGGAATGCTTTAATGGAAGTAAGGTGTTTTCTGGAAAAGGACTAACATTTTTTTAGGAAGCAGATATGTGTTAGAATAGAACTGTAAAACATTTTGAAAGGCAATTCTATTCAATATGACTGTAAAATACTCAATAAATCAAAGAAGAACAACAGCTAGTGACCCGTTAGATTGTGTATTCGGAGTTGAAGTTGACGGGAAAGTATATCATGTCTCACTAGCAAAAGCTCCTCACTTAATAATTGCTGGTCAAACAGGTAGTGGTAAATCAGTATTCGTAAACGCAATGATTATATCTATCATGAATCACGCTACGCCAGAGGAAGTAGAATTCTTTACCATAGACCCTAAAAATGTGGAGTTTTCTAACTATGAAGGGCTACCTTATTGTCCTATTCCGCCAATCACTAATATGAATGATGCATATGGGTTTATGCGTTATCAGACATGGTTGATGGATTGGCGATATAGCGAATTTGTACGGCTGGCAGGCATCATTGGCGAACCTGTTAAAAACATAGAGGATTATAATTTCGCGTTGTTTAAGTACGCAGACAAACTTGTAGGAAAAGGATTCAAAAAGTACAAGTATTCTGTTATTGTAATAGATGAATACGCTGATTTATTCATGCAAAATCCAGAAGTTGAAGACGAAATTATTCGTATTGGACAAAAGGCACGGGCGGCTGGCATTCATCTGATTATTGCTACTCAGCGTCCATCAGGGGATATTGTGTCTCCCAATATTAAGGCAAACATTCCGAGCCGAATTTGTTTGAAAGTTGTAGATGGTAATAACTCCAACATTATTCTTGATGAAACTGGTGGAGAATTATTGCGAGGAAATGGCGATGCGTTAATCAAAATGAATGGAGAGAGCGGTTTAAAACGTGTTCAAGGGACATTCATTAACAATAAGGAAATGTCTAATATATTCGCTAATTTAAGAGAAAATTTTGAAGCTCCTGAATTTTTGGATTGGAAGCTAATTGGAGTGGAGAATGGTCTATTTAAGTGGGAAAAGGAATACGAAGACGATGTTGACTGGAATGACAAGCATGTTGTGAAGGAAAGTGGTAGCTTTGGTGGATGGTAATAGAAAGGATAGATTAAATTATGAATCATTTACAAACGATGGCTAGGGTGATTACTCCATTTTATTGGAGTATTGACTCATTATTGGAAAAGTATCAAGAGATAACTAAATATCTTTACTAAGAGATGAATTAGATGTCCATAGAAGCGTGCTAGTAGCTCATTTAGCGACCGAGAACGGCATAGACGATAATCTAGTCGGATTTGTGAAAGAACGCCAGATAGAGCCGTATAAAGAGGTTTACAAGGGATATCTTGATGGGGTTGCTATGCTTATATCTAGTCAAGATGACAATTCAACTATTCAAACGATTAGTGAACAAGAAGTGATTATGGATATTTTAGGATTCATGGACGATGTATATGCTCGTATAAAATTGCCAGAGTAGAAAGTAAGAACAGTCATTTCTGGCTGTTCTTTGTTTTATCGCTAGAGTTTCTGTGGAAGAAAGGAAGTGAAATAATGAAAAAAATAAATCTATTGAGGCTTTTAGAAAAATATGGACAAAAAAATAATATTCCTAAATCCATATTGTTAGTTATAGATTTACCTCTGATATTAACTTCGTCAGTAGATGAAATTGTTTATGATTCTAACAATAATATTTTTGTATGCCAATAATTCGTATATTGAACAAAAATAAAAAAATGATATTGGTGTATTGTTTCTGAAAAAATTATTATATGTTTATCTAGTCCATGAGCAGAGATTGTCAAAATATAACCAAGTTGTCCAAGTGGGAGAAGTAGTTGATTATTTGGCAAACATTGTAAGTCTGATTGAAGTGAATCAATTTATCGAGGAATATGGATTTCCAAAGAGGAAGAAGCTGACCTATAGTTGGTTCAACAATGTTTACAAAACGGAATACAAAACGAATACTCCTGCCGAAGTTTTAGCTGATTATGTGTTAGAGAATGGTCTAGTTATACAAAGAGAGAAAAAACGAAATAAAGCTCAAAATCAAAAAGGGAGTGGGGAAACTAGCCAGAAATCTACATTGGAGGTTATGCAATTACATAATAATGCTTTACAGTTAAAGGCTTTGAATGAAATGTATGCTGAAGAAGTATTTGCAATTAAAAAGAAGAATAGACTTGATAAAGAAGAAATGAATTTTGACATCAGCAAACGACTGTGGGGAGGTAAAAGGTTAGACGATTCAGGTTTATCAACTTTAGAAAAACAATATTTGTCTGAATCATTGTCTAAGTTTAGTAAAGAGTATAATTCAAAAAGAAAAAACATCTTACGCCCTCTTCGTAATGAACTATTGATGTTATTTAACGGTGGTTTTAAGGAAACATATGGAAAATTAGAAAAGAGACCATATTTAGCAAGATATAGAGGAGTGAAGAAGGGGAGAAAAAAAGCGAAAGGTTATCATAAAATAATTATCAGAATAGATGTTTCTTTCTCAATGAAGCAATATGCGGTGTTCAAAGCGATAGAGATAACCAAAGAGGTAGCGAAACAGACTGGGGCAGAAGTGTTCGTTCAAGGGTTTAGCTCCAAATTAGTTAATAATAAAACGAAAGTTGAGTATTTAGACGAATCCATGTATAGTGATAAGGCTCTGAATAGTTTGTTAGATAGAAAAGAAAGAGTAAGCAATCAATCTTTTCCAGTCCAGTTTGAGGACTTAGGTGATTCAGAAGCAGTTATTGTTATTGGAGATGGACGATTTTGCTGGGGACGGAGTAAACAAAAAGGTTTAGCTATTTTACTTGATGGAGATAGGAAAGATATTACGAATGCACGAAAAGTGATGAATGTAATAAAATTAAAGACAAAAGACCTTTAGAAAGAACAAAATTATTACATGGTTAATGAGTAAGTATTGACAAACAGTATATTTGCTGGTATTATACTTTTATAGACATATTTGTTGTCGATAATAAAGAATAGGAGCTATAAAGATGACAGTCGGAAGACAAGAACTGGAAACTAAAATCGTAGAAGAATTAGGAATTACAAAAACTGCTTCTCGTTCAGTAATTAATGCAGTCTTGAAAGGAATTGAAGAACTGACAAAAGAACATGGTAAGTTGGAATTACGTGGCTTCGGTAACTTTGAAATTGGGGAACGTTCTGAACGTAAAGGACATAATCCTCAAACAAGAGAAGCGATGCTGATTCCTGCTAAGAAGACATTCAAATTTAAAGCGAGCAAGAAGTTAAAAAATAAAATCAATTAATTCATTAGTCCGATAAAAAAGTCGGACTTTTTTTGTGTTGGAAAACTGGTATAATAGGGTAGAATAAAAAAGAAAGTAGGTCAATAATAATGACAGCAGAAAAACTAGGTAACATCCAACAAGAAACTAAACGTTTTGCTTCTCAGTTGAGCGACAAACAACTAATTCTCACAAGAGCCAAAGAGCTTTATGCGGAACAGGAGAACAGACCGTTATCAATTGCACAAGTGAACAAAGACTATAATAAGTTCGTTTCACTACCTGAGCATTTGGCAAATAGAGAATTCGAAGATGTTGATAATATTGATGATATTATAGACGAAGCTGATACGTTAATGACGATTTTGGGTCAAAAATGTAAGCCAAAAGAGTTGGAAGGGCAGATTTCTGAAGCCTTTGTTCAAACTCAAAAACTGCTAAAAGTTTTAGAAAAGTCTAAATAAGTAATCAAAGCCTCTCATTTCAAGAGAGGTTTTTTTGCTTTAAAAAAACAAAATAGACTATTGACTTATATAAAATTATATAATATAATTATTACATAAAAACAAAAACTTATTAAAATTTGAGGAGATTTTAAAATGAGTAGTCATAAAAAAGCTTTTAAGAAGCTGTTTTTTATAACAACAAGTACGGTTGCATTAACGGATGTCATTGCTCTTTCAATAGGTTCTTTCGCTACAGGGGGCGAGTTAGTTCGACATGAAATGTATTATAAACCATTTCTGAATTGGTGCACTATGATTGGGTTGATATTGGTTGTTTTCCGTATTACAAAAGCTGTTTTATATGGTTATATTGTATCAGAGGTTAGAAAGCAGGTTAATAATGGCTAAAAATCGGACAAAAAGAGACTTGTTGATGGAATATCAAATGAAACTAACTTCTGAGTATCTTGAAAAAGAGGAAGTTGCAAGCGTTCATCAAGTTAAACACTATATCATGAACAATTTAAGTAAAGAAGATATGCGCTTTTTCTTAAATAATTCAAGGATTGAATTTGGAGAAAAAGAAGGGAAATTGGAATTGGCGACACGATTAGCTAAAAGCATGGTACAATATTCTCAAGGGCAATTTTCTTAATAAAGGAGTGATAGTGTGAAGTTTATCAGAAAAATTATACGAAAAATTTTAAAGCCTTTTACCAAAAGAATAAAAAAGGCTTTTAAAAGATATGGTAAAAAGATTTTAATTGGCTATTTACTTTCTGTACTACCTGCTGGTTACGGATTGACAGGGATTTTAACAGGTCAATTAGGGAATCCTGTTAGCAATATATCAACCCTTATAAGCGGTGGTTTGCTTAATATTGTGACAGCAGGACTGTATGAGCCGATATCATTGAAAGTCGGCGAAATATCAGCAAGTCTGAATAATTCTATTAATGGTGGCACATCAGAAGCTCAAGCTCAATTGCAAAAAGCTCAGGACAATTTATCAGCTTATTTCAATTCTGCCACAAAGAAAGTATCAGAAACAGTTGGAGAGACTGTGAAAACCGATAATAGCAATCTGGACACTGTTTCACTTGTAGACGGAACTGTTATCTCGCTTCCTAAATGGGATAATAATTTGTACCCAGATTATTATTTAAGTTTGGGTCAAGCTAATGTTGATGTAAATCAATTTCCAGAAAAAGGTAAGATTAATTATTCTTCTCTTGATGATAAAGGTAGAACTCAAACTGCTACAGCAACCTTAACAAGAGATAACTATGTGGCAAGTTTGGGAAAGAGAGAAGATTTCAAAGCAGGTAGCGAACCTAGTGGTTGGTATATGCCGAATACTAGAACAACTAATAATGTAAAGGTCAGTGTATCTTTTGGTAATGGGCGTATTTATAATGGTTTTGGGTATAATCGGTCACACTTGATTGGAGATGCCATCGGTGGAAGTGCAATAAAGGAAAATGCTATTACAGGGACTAGAACACAGAATGTAGGAACTGGTGATGGTGGAATGCGTTATACCGAAAAACAGGTAGAAAAGTATTTTAAAGAAGGTCACGAGAACAATGTGGTCTATTATCGTAACCAACCAATTTATCTAAATGAGAACATCATTGCTATGGGAAACGTAGTATGGGTACAGTCTGATGATGGAATTTTGAATGAGAAAGTTTATGTTTTTAATAGTATGAATGGTTATCTCATTAATCGTAATACTGGAGAATTGGTTAGACAGTGAATTTTGGAAGGAGCATTAAAGAGGTGGATGAAAAAGTAAGGCATCGACAGCGAATGATTTTGTCAGAACTAGCGAATACATCACAAAAAGTTTGTCAAATGAATAGTGCTGTTATCGTTAGTGAAAATCTAAATGGAAGTTATAGTGTAGAAGCTATTGGAGAAAGTACAGGTTCTGTATTAGAATTATTAGCAGGAGCATTTTTAGAAATCGGACAATTGAGTGGCTGTGTTGGAGATAGAGAATATCAGCATATTTTGGCGCATATCGCTCTCATTTCGTCTAGGATAAAAAGAGATGAGGATTAAATCAAGTATGGAAAGAATTGAAGAACATTTTACGGATGAAGAACTAAAATTAAAAGGGAGACTTGCAAAAGAACGATTTAGTGGGAATGAGAATGATATGTCTTATTGGTTTCCTAAAATTGAGCGAGTAAGCAAGATTCAAATTCCCAAGACTCTAATGTTTCAATTGACCGATTTTTGGTATGGTTGGGCGATGTCTGACTATTACACGGAGGGAAGGCGAAAAGATTTTAATGACTATTTGATTTTAAACATCAAAAGCTTGTTTGATATAAATAATTTGGATGTTTTTGTGAAGACTGGAGTTTATTCAGACAAGTTTTATTTCAACAATCCCCATGTAGATAATCCATCAACACTTGGGACTTCTTTGTTAAATATTTTTTATGGTGCAATGCTAGTTGGGGCAGGAACGAGTCCGACAGTAGTAGTGCGAGAGTATATTCCTCCAAAAGATAATAACGGGACAATTTATAACGGAATGCCTTTAAGAAGAGAGGTGCGGTTCTTTGTTGATTTTGATTTGAAAAGAGTTTTGGGTTATTCAGATTATTGGCACAAATCAGAAATGGTTCAACTAGTCAAAAGTGTTGCTCCATCAATCAACGTTGATGAAATAGGAACTAAATTGCTAAAAAATGTTGAGTATCTAATTGATAACAACATTGTCGAGGGTTATCAATCAAGTAAATTGAAGGATTTTGTGACTTGGGCAAAATGGTATTTGAAACAGGGGGATATTCAGCCTTATGTACAAAGAATTTTTCCAGAAGTAGAAGAGCTAGCAAAAAGTGGTGTGCTGACAGGGAAGTGGTCAATTGATATTATGTTTAACAGTATTGAAGAACCATATTTGATTGATATGGCATTGATGCAACAATCGGCGCTAGTAGATGTTATGGTGACGCTATGATGAGAATCAAAACTCAAGGAATCCTTTGTCAAGTTAGGTTCAATCGAAATCAGTCCGTTTTCTTGAATACAGATATGAATAAAATTATTATAAAGGAATGGATGTCTGAAATGGTTGCTTGTATCTATCGAGGAGGGAAATTTAGCGATAAGCAAAATATTAGACTGCCCTTATATAATTCATCTGAAGGAGTTGTCCTCTTAACATTGAAGGAGAACGGAGTATTAATTTTCAAACTAAATAAAAATGATGTCATTGAGCTAATGTATAGAGTTAATAAAAAAACGGGTCTTTTCTGTATTGACAGAACTTGGGGCATCGGAAGGGTTTAAAAAAATAATTTTGAAATTTTAAAGGAAAAAAAGTATTTGAAAAATAGTGAATAGCTATTTTCTTTTTATTTTATATTGACAAATTGGATAATGTGTAATAAAAATTATTATATAATTAAAAAAAGAATTTGGAGTATAAAATGAAAAAGAATAGTTGGAAAAAAACAAAGTATAATGAGCAAATCACATTTAGGATTGCAGAAGAGTATTATGAGATAGAAGTTGTTAATTTAGATGACGACGAAAAGAAGTCTAAAAAAGATAAAAAAGAAAAAGTTGCTGAAGGAATTGGCAATTATAAAAAGACTTTTTCTAAAAATTCAATTGAGATGAGAGGGGTTGAAAAGTTGAGTGCAGATAGTACGTTGGTTCAACTAAAATTCTCTGGTGAGCGATTGAAATTTGTATTTACGACAGAAACTCCTTATGATAAAGTGAGGAAAATGATAGAATGAAATTGAAAAACAGTTACCAAGATTTGGGAGATAACTTAATAATTACAAGTTATGGATATGAAGATAGTGGTTATATCGTTCCTATTCAAAGTGTGGATGAATATTTGGAGAATAAAGACAGATACTACAATGAGTGTGTGATTTTGCCAGACGGGAGGGTTATAGAGGCTTCCCCTAGTCATACTTATGTAGGTGAAAGTCTAGTTAATTTTTTAGCTGGTGAGAGATATGTTTTTTCTCCTACATGGTTAGTTGAGGAACGATTATATTTAACAAAGGCGATTTATGTTTGGGAATCATTTCAAACAACATTTGATAAGGATGGAGTCACAGAAGAACAGTTGGCTACATTATTGAAAATTGCTGATTCAACTTTTGTAGAAGTCAATTTAGAGAGTTTTGAAAAAGGAAAAATCCAATACTTTTTAGAACGATTTGACAGTATTCGAAAAGAAGCAATTGAGTGGACGAAGAGAAATAGGAATAATTTTTAGAGGAGAGAACAACATGATTAGTGCGTATGATATGCGACGGCTAATGCCTGAACAACCAAGTTATCGGGGAGTTATCTTAGAAAACCTGACTTCAATCGAGCAAGAGGAAGCAAGGGATATTTTGAGCGAAATGATTACTGAAGCGAAACACGAAGCCCGATTAGGAAAGGAAGGTGTGGTTTTTAAAAAATGGGATTTACATGAATTTACAAAAGTGAACTGTTTCATCAAGAATGAATTAGAAAAGTATGGATTTCAGTGGTGGTTCACTGATGAGAATTGGTTCAATTTGAGTTGGAAATAAAAAAGTCTACAAATCTGTAGACTTTTTTATTAATTCACAAGAGTTGCATCCCCATATTCTCCAAAAGAATATAGTTCGTTATCAATGATTTTTTTGGTATCTTTCACCACATGTCCTTTTTCGTCAAAGTAATATTTTTTCCCGTTATATTCTTTCCAACCAGAGACTTTGTTATCATTAATGATATTGTTGAGCCAATCTAATTGTTTGGCTAAACCGAACAGCGCCAGATAATGTCTTGTCGGGATAAGTGAATGTTCCAGCATGAATTCCTACGACTTTATTGTTTTCATCAAGAACTCCAGAACCAGACATTCCCTTCGAACTATCGCTATCACTTAATATGATTCCTGATTTTTGGTAAGAAGTATTCACTTTACCTTCGGAGCGATAGAGTTTCCCTAAAGTAATATTTGAAATAGTATTTTCTTGTGGATAACCAATCATTGTTAGTCTTTTGGGACTATCTGTACTTTTTGCAAGCTCGTTAAATTCTGCGCCCAACCAAGTTAATTGCATAGGAGTCTTCACTACGACTGCTATTAAATCATTCGGCGATGTCGATTCATAGTTATCTTTGTCAAAAAAGTGAATATCATCCTTTGAGAAACCAAAAGTCCGCCCTATAGGTTCTAGTGTATCTTCTTCATACGCCGAGCTAGAACCTTGGGTGTAAGAGTAATTTGTTCCGTCTGGTAGAAGCTTGTTTTTCTCCATGAAGGTGTGAGCGGTTGTCACAAACACATTTGGCGAAACAAACATCCCTGTACCAAAGGAGTAATTATATCCTGTTTTAGAACGAAGCAACACAGTTGCGTTGTTCACTTCATCTCTTGCATCAACCTCTTTGAAATTTTTAGGGGTTAGGGGATTAAAGACTTCGGTGGAAGTTTCTCCTTCTTCTGCTAAACGTATGCGTTGAGCTAGAGGTATAGTTTGAAGATTGTTGAAAGCATCAGCAGAAGTTGTTAAAGGGGAAAGCATGAATAATGCTGAGCTAAACAAGAGTAAAAGTGATTTTTTAGAACATCTCATTTTGTGTTCCTTTCTAATTTTTGATATATAACTATTATACATACTAAAAACTCGAAAGACAATAGGGGTTAAAAGGGTATTTATATCAACTGGTATGCGTTTGATTGTAATTATCAAAAAAATAGTTGACTCTTTAAAAAGAAATTATGTATAATGGATTTGTTATTGAGAAAAACGTCAGTATCTCTACGGGGACTGATACGGAAAACTCCTTCATTCTAAATGGAATGGAGGAGTTTTTGTTTATAACTCTTTTTTCAAAGTCTTAAAAACCACAAAAACTATTGACAAACCAAAGTTTTGGTGATAATATAAGACTGTCGAAAGACAAGGCTTGATTTGCGAAGCCTTGGTAAAACTAAAAATCAATCCGCCTAGCTGAAAACCACGGTAAGAAGGCAGGGCGATTGACCATTGAAAACAGAATAGTTTGTTGAAAACGAGGTTTTAGAACCTTTTTGTTTAACATGCAAGCAAAACGAATTGCATAGTAAACTTTTAACAGTCTAGGTTTTAAAACCCTTTTGTTTGACATGGAAGCAAAACATGTAGGTTTCATCAACTTCCACAACATCAGTTTTAGAACCCTTCTGTTTGACATGAAAGCAAAACTTCTCCATGGCTTCGTTTGAAGGGAATGGAGAAAAGGAAAAAGCACCTTTAGCTCAGATGGTAGAGCGCTCGGCTCATAACCGAATAGTCGTAGGTTCGAGTCCTACAAGGAGGGATATAATGAATATTTTTGACTATTACGAATACAATAATATTATTAAAGATGTTGCAAAAAACGATAATTTAGAAGATTGTCTAAAAATTGCTTGATATTATTTATTTTTGAAGGAAGTCTACAGGAAGGCAATGAAAACAGATATATCTATGAGTTTTCTCAAACAAGGACAATAGCTATAGAGGTATTATTTAAGGAACAAAAGATACGTTTTTGGGGTTGGATAGGAAAACGAGATACTGGGGATTATTTTTTTGGAATTATCTACACGAAGTACATGCTGATTTATTGGATAAAAATTATAGAGTTACTCTTGGAAAAAAATATTTTTTTGTCATCAGAAGAAATAACCTTTGAAGTTGTAGGAAATTGTGAAACTGATACTATAGGTTCTTGGCTGATAAAAATAAAATAGAAAAGAATAAAGGAAACTATATACCAGTTTACACCAACTTCAAAAACCGCTATCTTAAAAGATAGTGGTTTTTTGTTTATAACTCTTTTTTTCAAAAGTCTTAAAAAACGCAAAAAAACTATTGACAAACCAAAGTTTTAGTGATAATATAAGAATGTCGAAAGACAAGGCTTGATTTGCGAAGCCTTTGTAAAAATAAAATTCAATTAGCCTAACTGGAAACCACGGTAAGAAGGTAGGGCGATTGACCATTGAAAACAGAATAGGATGTTGGGCACGAGGCTTGAGCACCATCCTGTTTAACATAGTGGCAAAACTTTTGGTTTGTATTGTCTTATAGCGCTATTGCTTGAGCACCATCCTGTTTAACATGGTGGCAAAACTTATTATCGTGAAAAATTTTTAAGCTTTTTGCTTGAGACCCATTCTGTTAGGCACGGAAGCAAAGTTTCTCCATAGCATCGTTTGAAGGTTATAGGAAGTAATGAGTACCTTTAGCTCAGTTGGTAGAGCGCTCGGCTCATAACCGAGTAGTCGTAGGTTCAAGTCCTGCAAGGTACATAGGATAAGTCGTCACACCTACCGATAGCGACTTATCCGACTCATTTTGGGAAACTAAGCGCCTACCCTACCTTTATCTTACGTAAGGGACGAGCTAGTTTTTTTCATAAATCTCCGCGCAAACGGCTCTCCATTGAGGGTCGTTTTTTATTTAGAAACTTGACAAAATGGATTGTTTGTAATACACTGAGATAGTCTTGATAATTCAGTTTATTAAGGCAGAGCTTCATCCCAAACTCCTATCGCTTCACTAGTGGATTTTTTCATAAAATTTCCCCTTTCACAGAATGATATGATAGAAAAACACGCATACTTAATTAGGTGTGTGTTTTTTGTTTTGTTAATTTATCTTGACAAATCGGTGATTATATAATAAAATCATTCTATAAATAAATGTTTCTGGTTAAATAAGGAGGTTAAATATGATGATTAAGTTAAGGGTAGACCAAGCTCTATTAGTCGAACAAGTTATCAATAATTTGGATAAACACAATTTAGTAGTCAGTCCATCAGGAAGTGGTAAAAGTTACATGATGGTATATCTGGAAAAATTATTAACAGACCAAGGATATGATGTTAATCTCTATGCACCAACATTAGAGATTCGAGAACAATTGGATAGTCTTTTGGAATACAACGGTAGTGACAATGTTGTTCGTGGGGTTCTCACCGATTACAAACACGAAAATAGAGAGCCTGATTTTCTCTTGATTGACGAAGCCCACCATTCAGAGGCTGAGACGTATCAATCTTTGTTTAATAAATATCCTAATGCTAAACGGATTGGATTTTCTGCTACTCCTCATCGTTTGGATGGGAAAGGACTGGATAACACTTACGACAATATTATTGTTGGTAAACAAGTACAAGAATTGATTGATTCTCATGTTTTGTCAGATTATCGGTATTTTGCACCGAGTGTATCCGAGGCGATTCAAAGGTCAGTGAATCCTAAATATCTGAAACTGAATGCAGAAGAATTTTTCCAAGTATTGAAGAAGTCTAATGCCTATGAGAAGACGATTTATGCGGATGTAGTAAAAACTTGGAAAACCCATGGAGAAGATAAACAGACAATTCTATTTGCGCCCAGCATTGCTATGTCGAAGAGATTTGCTAAGGAATTTCAAGAACAAGGAATTAATGCAGTTCATATTTCTGGAAAATCACCTAAAGCAAAGCGGACTGAAATTATCAACGATTTTCGCTCAGGAAATATTAAAATTCTTTGCAATGTTGACTTAATTTCAGAGGGCTTTGACATGTCCGATGCGGATTGTGTCATTTTGACTAGACCAACAGAGAGTCTTGCTATGTTTATGCAACAAGCCTTCCGTGCTCTTCGCTATCGAGAAGGTAAGACAGCCATTATCCTCGACCATGCAGATAATATTTCTTTACATGGAGAATTGTCACAGAAACGTGACTGGAAATTAGAAGGGAAGGATGATAGAGGGAAAGATGAACATTACGAAAGAACTATCTGGGATAGATGGAATTCAGATGCTGTATTTGACACAAGTGTTGAGTTGTCAGAAGTTATCAAGGACTACAATTCTATCTATGATGAGTTGATTGAGTTGGCGTTGCAAAAGAAAGATATGGATGGATACAGAATTCTTGTAGACATCGAGCAGGAAGCTGGGATTATGAGTGTTGGAAAATGTACTTGGTCTTACGCTTTTGCTTTGGAGAATGGGTTTGGTATTCCAGTTTTGAAGGAGAGAAAATGAGTATTTATTTTAGACGGGATAAAAATATTATATACGGATTTTTTTCATGTCTTTCCTCTATTCCTTTTTGTATCTTCAATAAAGAGAAAAAAACAATTTATTACAAGAAAGAGAAGATAAAGGATATAAATGTAATATTATTTTTGAAAGAAAAATTGCAAGAAGAAGGAATTGAAATCAGAAGTTTGAAGGATTTTTCAGAAGAGTTTGGTCTTCCTAGATGGTATGAAATTTCCAAAACGGTTTATTTAGATTACAATGGTAATTTAATTGATTTATCTCCTTCTCGCAGAGCTTCCGCATATGCCTCGACATTGTGCAAATATTTTTTAGGGAAGAAGGGAAGTCTTAGATTAGCCTCTTTCACAACAGACAAACAATTTATAGAGGAAGTTTTAAAAAGGCATCAAAGTGGATATAAACCCAGAAATAGAGGAAGGGTTGTAGACCACATAGGGAACACATTTCCTACAAAGAAGGAAATGTGTGAATATTGGGGTATTTCTAATTCATTTCTTAATTCAAAAACCAAAAAAGGTTGGGATTTGGAAAAAATATTAACTTCAACTCACAGAAGAAAAGTAGGGGTAGAATATGATGGAAAATATTATCCGACACGAAAAGCATTGGCTGATGAGCTAGGAGTGAGTTTTAACAGGCTAAGATGGTTTTTGGATAATGATAAGCCTCTATCAGAAATTGTTAAAGAGGAAGAAGTAATACGAGACCATTTGGGTAATGAATTTAAGTCACACAGAGAAATGTGCAAATGTTATGGTTTAAATGATAGTACATTTTTTCAGAGACTAAAGAAAGGATGGTCTTTGGAAAAATCTTTAACTTATCCAACAAAAATTAAAATACGAGACCATTTAGGAAATGAATTTAATTCATATAAAGAGATGGCTTCTTATTGGGGAATAAGTATTGATGCGTATAATAAACGCAAAAAGAAATGGATGGTCTTTAAAAGATTCGCTTACTGTTCCAATTAATGAGAATCTTCGAAGACTTCCTAAGAAAAAGGATTGAGAAATGCCTATTATAGATAAAAAAACAAATATATTATATTGGGATGGAGTAAACTATCAATGGCTTCCCTATGTACGTTATAATCACAATAGGAGTTTAAAACTACGAACAGAAGGTTCTGAAAAAGTGACTAACAGAGAGGAGGTCATCGAATTTGTATCAGGAAAGTTCACGTTAAGGACTTACAATGATTTGAAACGAGAAGGTATTGAGTTATTTGAAATATCAAAAAATAAATTCATCTATGATGAGAGTATCATAACTGCTGGAGAAAATCTCCCATCTATTGTTTCTTTGCTTGATTCAAAATTGAAGTTTGATGCAACGAGTGCATGGTCAGTTCATTCCTCAAGATTTAAAAGTATGGTTGATTTTATTTTGAATTTTAAACCCTCAATCAGTTCCTATGCTGTAACAGACCATCTAGGAAATCAATTCTCATCTTATAGAGAAATGGCAAATTATCATAAAATCAATTACAAAAAATTACAGAGTAGGATTTCAAGAGGTTGTAGTATTGAAAAAGCTTTGCAGAAAGGGAGAGTTCAAGACCACTTTGGTAATTGGTATGCTTCAAATGAAGAGATGTGCAAAGCGTATAATATAAAACTGAATACTTACAAAAGCAGAAGGAGTAAAGGCTGGAGTTTGAAAGAGCCCTTGACTACTCAAGTAGGGAAAAACAACAAGGAAAATCCATACTCCCATTAGCTATAGTTTGATTATGATGGTTATTACATCCCTATCTATTTTGATGAAAGCGAGGATTTGAATTGATTAGTGGGTTAAAAGAAATCTGGAAAGAGGAACGGACGAATATCATTTTATTTGTCTTCATTCACTTACCTCTAGTTGTTCTAACAATTATAGTTTTATTGAACTGTAATTTTTATATTAACGTCAATGGAGTGATACGATGGTCTCATGCTTATTATTGGTCAGTGGTTATCTTGTTTGTTTATTTTCTCTATTTTACTATTAAGCCGTTTGTAAAACCCTTATTTAAAAAAGAGCAAATAAGGCATGAAAAAGTAATGGATGCAGCGGTCGGTTGTTTGCTTCTCTATTTAGTGCTTCGTTTTATCTTGACACCTCCTTCTGAAACTTTAATGACCTTCAAGCAGGAGCTTTTAATTCCTCGTACCGTACAGAATGAGAAACAGTTATTCTACGTCAACAATTCAGAAAAAGTAATGGACGAGTTGGATAAAGGAAAGGTCTTAGTCTTTTTCAAACGGACGTGCTCTAAGTGCAAAAAATCTGTACCTGCTTTGATTGAAAAGGTGTAGAAGAACCGAGACTTAATCTTTGTCGATATGGGTACGACAAGTGGTACCTCGTTAGCAAAAGATTTGGGAGTGCATTCAGCCTCCACAGCAGTCTATAAGCGTTTAGGTGTAATCCAAAGAGTTGATTTAGCCATTGTACAGGCAGACGGTATCAAGGTGAATGCCCCAGCTCTTGAAAAGGTTCTAAACGCCCTGCATGAAATTAGATTACATCATTTTGATATAAAATAGACGGAATAAATGAACCAATACAGTAATGTTAATTTTTATATTGAGAGCAGTAATAGAAATTGCAAAGGCACATACCTGATTAGGTGTGTTTTTTTAATTATTCTATAATTTACAGTAA